>JAEEGK010001756.1_pt1 | contig 54229 bp, 59 predicted proteins | sample 8958771 | NCBI WGS metagenome assembly JAEEGK01 (sample SAMN16246547, study PRJNA631951) | gut metagenome | biome: gut microbiome; feature: rumen; material: SC-attached | host: Bos | place: Iran: Karaj | collected 2018-10 | reverse complement strand
TATCAGAATGGTATGATTGCGTCTGGATTTACTACAGTTAATTTAAAACTTAATATGGGTGAATTCGTAGTTATTACTGGTGAATCTGGTTCAGGTAAATCAACATTATTAAATGTTATCTCTGGTCTTGATAGTTATGAAGAAGGAGAAATGTACATTAATGGTGAAGAAACTAGCCATTATACTGAGTCTGATTTTGAAGATTATCGTAGAAAATATATTGGTAATATCTTTCAAAATTTTAATTTAGTTAATAGCTATACAGTATATCAAAATGTTGAATTAGTATTACTTTTAAATGGAGAAAATAAAAAAGATATTAAAACTAAGGTATTAGATATTATTGATACTGTTGGATTAAAAAAATTTAAAAATACAAAGGTTTCTAAATTATCAGGTGGTCAAAAACAAAGAGTTGCTATTGCACGTGCCTTAGCAAAAGAAACTCCTATCATTGTAGCAGATGAACCTACAGGTAACTTAGATACTAGATCAGCAAATTCAATTATGAAATTGTTAAATGAAATTTCTAAAGATAAATTAGTGGTTATAGTAACACATAATAAAGAACAAGTTGAAGAATATGCAACTAGATTAATTACTATGAATGATGGTAGAGTAGTTGAAGATAAAATTGTTAAAAAGGTTAATAGTGATCTTGATCCTTCAGTAAAACAATATAAAAATATTACTTTACTTAATAGATATAGACTAGGTATTAGAAATACATTTAATATATTTTCTAAATTTATATTAATATTCTTAGTATTTTTATTTATGTCTATGGTATTAATATATAGTTATTCAAATTCAAAGAGAAATCAAAAGAATGCGTCTTTAATGGGATATAATCCAGCTTTTACTAATAATGATACAAAAAGAATTGTAGTTAAAAAGAAGAATAAAACTCCTATTAGTAAAGAAGATTTGAAATCTTTGGAAGCTATGGAACATATTAATTCAGTTGAAGCTGATGATGTATTATTAGATAGCTATGTTGTTTTAACTGAAAGTGGTAAATATACATATGTACCAGGTTTAGTTAAAAGTATTAAATCTTTCAGTGACAAATTAACATATGGTAGAATGCCTGAAAATGATGATGAAATTGTTGTAGTCGCATCTTTCTATGATTGGTATTTTAGTGGCGATACAGATGAAATTATGGCTCCTACTTACGACTTGAGTAGTGAATATTATATAGGTTCAAATATTAGAAAAGTAAAAGTTGTAGGTTTAGTTTTATCTAATGATTTATCAACTGAAAATAATACTTATTATGTAAGTGATAGTATTATGGATTCCGTTAGATTTAGTTGTAATCAACGCTTTAGTACAACTACTACATATTTCCAAGGAAAATATAGTAATTACCGTAATGTGTCACCATCTAGTAAAGTTGGTAAAGGTGAAGTTATTATTTCAGATAATCTTACTTATTCATGTGATAATATGAACTGTAAAAATAAACTATTTAAGGTAATTGTTTCTAATATTTACTATAATATAGAGTTAGATTTACATGTTTCTACTACATATACGAAGAATAATTTTGAATCAATAACTGGATCAAGTGCGAATTATGATGAAGCTGAAGGTACAGTTTATATAAATCCGGATGATTTTAATAACTTATATAATAAAGCTACTTATCAATCAAGTGTATTTATTGATGATGAAGATAATATTGAGGAAGTAAAAACTGCCTTAGTAGATAACGGATATGTTCCATTATCAATTAAAGAAGCTTTATTTAATGCATCTAAAGAAGCTACTGCAATCATGCAATTATTTACATCATTTGTTATGGTTTTCTTAGTAGTAGCGTTGTTCTTTATATCATATTTTGTAATTAAGATTATATTAAAATCTAGAAGTATATATTTTACAACTATACGTATATTAGGTGGTTCTAGATGGGTTGCTAAACGTATATTGGATATTGAACTATTTACAAATGCAACATTCGCATATGCAATATGGATGGTATTATTATACTTAATTAAGATAGGTAAAATTGAAATTAAAGCTATAACTACATTAATGCCATTTATATCAATATCTGAATGTATAATTGTATATATTATATTGGTTATAATGTCTCAACTTATCTCTAATCGTTTTGCTAGAAAAATATTTAAACAAACAGTAATGAAGACTTATAGAGAGGAGGCAAATTAGGATGTTAAAAATTGAAGGTGTAAATAAGTATTTCAATAAAAATAGAAAAAATCAAATACATGTTATAGATAATACTACACTAGAATTTAAGGATAATGGACTAGTTGCTTTCTTAGGTCCTTCTGGATCAGGTAAAACTACATTATTAAATATAATTGGTGGTTTGGATAATTTTGGTTCTGGTAATATTATTGTTAATGATAAGAAAATAACAAGATATAATTATTATAAAATGGATAAAATTAGAGATTTATCTATTGGTTATATATTCCAAGATTATAAATTAATTGATAATTTAACTGTATATGATAATATTGCTTTAGTACTAAAAATGATTGGTATTAAAGATAAGGAAGAAATTAAAAGACGTGTTACTTTTGTATTAGAAGCTACTGGTATTTATAGGTACCGTAATAGAACGGCAAATATGCTTTCTGGTGGTGAAAGACAAAGAGTTGGTATTGCAAGAGCTTTAGTTAAAAATCCTGATATTATCTTAGCGGATGAACCAACTGGTAACCTTGATAGTAAAAACTCTATCGAAGTTATGAATATTATTAAAGCTATATCTAAAGATAGATTAGTTATATTAGTAACGCATGAAGTTGCTTTAGCGAATTTCTATGCTGATAGAATTATTCAAATTCAGGACGGTAAAATAGTAAGTGATAAGAAAAATAAAAATGATGGTGATTTAGATTACCGTATTGAAAATAAAATTTACCTAAAAGATTTTGAAGAACATAGTAAGTTAAAGAAAGATAATTTATCTATTGATATTTATTCTGATAAAAAAGAAAAAGTTAATATTAGTATTGTATTTAAAAATGGTAATTTATATATCAAAAATAATGAAAATGTTAAGATTGAAGTATTAGATGATGATTCTAGTGTTGAACTTGTAAATGATCATTATAAGAAGATAAATCAAAAAGAAGTTGATAATTATTCTTTTGATTTAGATAAAGTTGTTAATAAGAATCTTAAACTTAAATATGCATCTATATATAATCCAATTACATTATTAATTGATGGATTTAAGAAGGTATTTAATTATCCGATTTTGAAGAAATTATTATTGATTGGTTTTTTTGTAACAGGTATATTTATACTTTATTCAGTAAGTAGTATATATGCGGCTATTAAGGTAGATGAAACAAAATTTGTTACAAAGAATAAGAATTATTTATCATTACAAACAACTAAGATTTCAGTTGATGATTATAATAGATATTCTAAATTTGAAGGCGTGAATTATATGTTACCAAGTAATTCAATTGTTTCTTTAAATGTTATGTATGATAATTATTTACAAGCTGTAAATAATGTTAGAAGTAGTTTTAATGCTTCTTTATCAAGTATTAAAATGATAACTTCTGATGATTTAATATATGGTGTTATGCCTACTAAGAGTAATGAAGTTGTAATTGATAAATTATTATTAGATAAAATGATAGATGAAGGTTATTCAGTATATGTTGGAATTACTACTCCCGATAAATTCTTAGGTTTAAAAATTAAAGATGGCATAAATAGAGAATATAAGATAGTAGGTATTACTGATATGGTATCTCCATCTTTATATGTATATGAATCTGAATTTATTAATTTAATCGCGAATCAAAGTCAAGATTATTATAGTGGTGGAACTCAAATCTTAGATTATTCAGTATTAAAAGATAAGATAGGTATTATTAAAGGTAGAGAACCATCTAATGATTATGAGGTAATAGTAAATGAAATTAATGAGTATTCAATGCCTTTAGATAAGGAAATTGATACTAAGATTAATGATCATAAATTAAAGGTAGTAGGTTATTATCATAGTGATGATGATTATTCATATTATTTTGTTAATGAAAATACTATTAAATATGATTTGATTAATAAAGCTACTGAATTAGTTATTTATAGTAAAGATTCAGATAAAACATTAGAATTATTTAGAAATGAAAAATTAAATATTAATAATACTTATGAATTAGATAGGGAAAAATATATTAATAGAATGAAAGAAGACGTTAGAGAAAAGTTAATAACAGCAGGTGTTATAATTTCTATTTCATTGGTTGAAATATTCTTAATGATTAGATCATCATTCTTATCTAGAATTAAGGAAATTGGTATTTTAAGAGCAATTGGTGTTAAGAAAACAGATATTATGAAGATGTTCTTGGGTGAAATAATCGCGATTGCGACTACGGCAGGATTATTAGGTATATTTGTAATGATGTATATTATAAAAACATTAATGACTATCTCAATGTTTAAGAATATATTTGTATTAGATTTGAAAGTTGTATTGATATCAATTGTAATAATGTATTTCTTCAATATTATTGTTGGATTATTACCAGTATTTAATGTATTAAGACATACTCCAGCATCAATATTGAGTAGACATGATATAGAATAAGCACTTTATTGGTGCTTTTTTTATTTGAAATGTAATTTTTTGTTGAAATATAAAGAAAATGGTGCTATAATTATTGAAGTAAACACGGAAGGAGGGATTACATATGACAAAAGTTGTTGTTCATAATGGTAATGTTGAAAGCGCATTAAGAACTATGAAACAAAAAAACGCTAGAGATGGTCTCCAAAAAAAATTACGTGATAGACAAGAAGGATATCAAAAGCCGGGAGTTAGAAGAAGATTAGCTAAAAAGGAAGGTATTAAAAATAGTCGCCGTAGAGAAAGAAATTATAACTAATTTCTAAACCTTTACGGTTTTTTAATTAAAAGGGTGATTTTATGAGAGAAAAAATATTAAATGATTTAAAAGAAGCTATGTTAAAACAAGATAAAGAAAAGTTATCAGTTATTAGAATGGTTAAAGGCGCTATTCAAATGCAAGAATTGGATAAACATGCTCCATTAACTGATGAAGAAGTAATAGGTGTTATTGCTAAGGAAATTAAAACAAGAAAAGAATCAATTGTTGAATTTGAAAAGGGTAATAGATCTGATTTAATAGAAAAAACTAATAAAGAAATTGATATTTTAAATGCATATATGCCAGAACAATTATCTGATGAAGAAGTAGCTAAAATTATTGATGAAGCTTTTGCTACACTTAATCCTACACAATCTGATATGGGTAAAGTAATGGGTTATATTACTCCAAAAGTAAAGGGTAAAGCTGATTTATCTAGTATTAGTAAAGTAGTTAAGGAAAGATTAAGTAATTTATGATTAAAAAGAAAAAAGATGGAATTCTTTTAATTATATCAGGGCCTAGTGGTGCTGGTAAGGGTACTATATGCAAAGAAATTATTAAAGATTTAGGCATTTGGCAATCTATATCTATGACTACAAGATTACCTCGTGAAGGTGAGGTTGAAGGTGTAAATTACTATTATGTAACTGAAGAAGAGTTCAAAAAACATATTGATAATGATGAAATGTTAGAATATGCGAATGTATATAAAGGTTTATATTATGGTACACCTAAGAGTGAAGTAGTTAAAAGATTAGATAGAGGAGAAGATGTACTTTTAGAAATTGAAATGGAAGGTGCGATGAAGGTTAAAGAAAAATATCCAGCTGCCATTTGTATTTTTATTATGCCACCTAGTATGCAAGAATTAAAACGTAGACTAGAAGGTAGAGGTACTGAATCAAAGGAAAAGGTCTTAGAAAGATTTACTAAAGCGTATCAAGAAGTCAATGAAGTAACAAAATATAACTATGTTGTTATTAATGATGAAGTAGCTAATGCGGTTAATAAGATAAAAGCTATTATTGAGGCTGAAAAGTGTAGAGTAGACCGTATTGAAGAAGTAGAAGTGGGTAATATAGAAGAAGTTATCCATGAAGAATTAATTGGTTTAGAATAACTTTTATGTTATAATAATTATATTGGAAAGAAAGGAGGATTTTATGAGCAAAATTAAAGTATTCGCGCTTGGAGGATTAAATGAATTAGGTAAAAATATGTATGTTGTCGAAGTAGATAAAGACATATTTGTATTTGATGCGGGTTTAAAATATGCTGATGATTCAATGCTTGGTGTTGATTATGTAATACCTAATTATGATTATCTAAAACAAAATGCTAAAAGAATAAAAGGTATATTTATTAGTCACGGTCATGAAAAACAAATGGGCGCGTTATGTGATATTTTATATGATTTAAAAAATGTTAAAGTTTATGGTACTCGTTTTACATTAGAAATATTAAAACAAGAATTAGTAGAAGATAATATTGATACACGTTCTTTAGTTGAGATAAAACCATATGTTAATATTAGATTTGGAATGAATAGTATATTCCCAGTCAGTTTAACTCATGATGTTCCAGATACAGTAGGTTATGTATTAAATACACCAGATGGTGCTATCGTATATACAGGTAACTTTGTATTTGACTCATCAATGTTAGGCCCTTATAAAACTGATATTGGTACTTTAGCATATATCGGTAAAAAAGGAGTATTATGTTTACTTTCTGAATCAATTTACGCTGATCAACCAGGTTTCACAGCGCCATCTCATAGAATTGGTTCTGTATTAAGAGAAACATTAGTATTAAACGAGGGAAAAAGAGTATTCTTTAATGTTTTAAAAACTCAATTATATCGTGTTCAAGAATTATTAACATCTATTGAAAAAATGCATAGAGATGTAGTAATTATGGGTAAAGGTTTAGAAAATTTAATACTTGATTCTATTGAACATGGATATATTAAATTTGATAAGAATAGAATTAAAACTTTAAAAGATGTTAATGATCATAATATAGTAGTTATTGTATCAGATGAAAGAGAAAAACCATTTAGTAATTTAAATAGAATTGTTAAAGGTTATGATAAATTTGTTACATTAACAAGTGATGATGTAATTATATTTGCTACACCTATATCTGATTCATTAGAAAAAGCATCAACTAAATTATTTGATGAAATCGCTAAATTAGGATGTACATTAAAGGTAATTTCAAATAGAAATTATAAATCATTCCATGCGTCAAGAGAAGATTTAATGTTGATGTTAGATTTAATGCAACCAAAATACTATATGCCAGTATGTGGTGAATATAGACATCAAGTTGCAAATAAGGAAATTGCTAATATGATTGGTATGGATGATGATCATATTATATTAGCGTTAAATGGTAAAGTAGCTAATTTTGAAAAAGGTGTACTTAAAGATACTAATGAAACTATTCCTGTAGGTGAGATATTAATTGATGGTAAAACTTTTGGTGATATCGGTGAATTAGTATTAAAGGATAGAGAATTATTATCTGATAATGGTATTGTAATTGTTACAGCTACTTTAGATAAACAAACTAAAGAAGTATTAGCTGGTCCTGAAATATTAACTAGAGGATTTGTATATGTTAAAGAATCTACTGATATATTAACGGAAGCTGCTAAGATATCATTAGATGTAATAAATAATAATATTAATCATAATTATATAGATTATACTAAGGTAAGAAATGATATAAGAGAAGCTGTTGGTTCTTATTTATATCAAGAAACTGAATGCAAACCAATGATTTTATTGGTTATTCAAGAAGTATAGTTGACTTTTAGTTAAAATATTTTATAATAAATGTAATATTTGTTTTGAGGAGTATTAGTATAAATTATTATAGAGAGAATATGTATGGTGCAAGTATTCATAATTTATATTAAGAAAGACACAAAACGTTAAATAATCGAGTTGAGGCGTTAACGAAAAAAGATTTCATAGTAAGGTGGCACCGCGGTAATACGCCCTTATGTTATGGAATCTTTTTGTATTTATAAATATAAAAGGAGGAATATATATGCAAAAGCAAAAAGGTACATATGATGTTTATGGCGTAGAAGCTAAAAAAAGAAAGTATGTAAATAATATATTAGATTCACTTTGTGAAAATTATAATTATGGTTATATAGAAACACCAGTATTTGAGGCAAGTGAATTATTCCATAGAGGTGTTGGTGAAACTACTGATATGGTTCAAAAAGAAACTTATGATTTTCAAGATAGAGGTGGTAGAAATATTACTTTAAGACCTGAAGGAACTGCTGGTGTAGTTAGATGGTTCATTGAAAATAAGTTATATGGTAATATGACTGACCCTGTGAAGGTATATTACAATATGAAAATGTACCGCTACGAAAGACCACAAAGTGGTAGAAATAGAGAATTTACTCAATGGGGATTTGAATGCTTTGGAACTGATGATGTAGCTAGTGATGCTGAAGTTATTTCTTTAGCGTATAATGCTTATATTTTATTAGGTCTTAAAAATGTAAAAGTAAAGATTAATTCTTTAGGTGATACTGAATCAAGAAATAATTATAGAAAAGCATTAGTAGATTATTTTATGCCACATATAGATGAATTATGTGAAGATTGTAAAGAAAGAATTAATAAAAACCCACTTAGAATATTAGATTGTAAGGTAGATAATGATTTAGATGTTATGAAAAACGCACCTAAGACATTAGATTACTTAAATGAAGAAAGTAAAACTAGATTTGAAGAATTAAAGAAAATGCTTGATATGATGCAAATAAACTATGAAGTTGATACTAAGTTAGTAAGAGGATTAGATTATTATAATCATACAGTATTTGAAATTGTTATCGAAAATTCATATGCTTTAGGCGGTGGTGGAAGATATAATGGTCTTGTTGAAACATTAGGTGGACCATCAGTACCTGCAGTAGGTTTTGCAATGGGTTATGATAGAACTATGCTTGCGTTAGATGAACAAGGTGTTAAATATGATTTAGAAGATGGTATCGATTTATATGTCATGTATGTATCTGATACTGAAAAACAAATGGCAATGAGTTTAACTCAAGCGTTAAGATTAAATGGTTTTATAGTTGAAACTGATTTAATGAAAAAATCATTAAAATCACAATTTAAGAGTGTTGATAGATATAATTCTAAGTTCTTAACTGTTTTAAATGATGAAAATTTAGCTAAAGATGAATTAGTAATTAAAAATAATAAAACAAAAGAAGAAACTACTATAAAAATTGAAAATTTAATTGAATTTTTAGATGAAAGTATGGATGAATGTGATTGTGGCGATGAGTGTCATTGTCATCATGAATAGAGGTATAATATGAGTAAGATATTTGTTGATGAATTAAAAAATTATATTGATAAAGAAATATGTTTCAGTGCATTTGTAGATACTATTAGAGATAAGAAATGGGTTATGTTTGTTATCTTAAAAGATCATACTGGTAAAGTACAAATGACTATTGAAAAGAGTGAAGAAGCGAATCTTAAGTTATTAGATATAATGGCTAATGTAACTAAAGATAGTACTATTAGTATTAAGGCTAAAGTAGTAGCTAATGAGGCTGTAAAATTAGGTGGAATTGAATTAGTACCTACTTCTATAGAAGTAACTAGTAAAGCAGAAGAATTACCATTTGATTATAGTAATTTAGAAGGTGTAAACTTAGATACTAGATTAGATTATAGATGGTTAGATTTAAGAAATGATAAAAATACATTATTGAGATTAGTTGAATCAGCATTAACTGAAGGTATGAGAAAATATTTATATAGTAATAAATTTACTGAAATTCATACTCCTAAGTTAATTGGTACTGCATCTGAATCAGGTTCAAATGTATTTGAAGTTAAATATTTTGATAGAGCTGCTTATTTGGCTCAATCACCACAATTTTATAAACAAATGGCTTTAGCTGCAGGTCTTGATAGGGTATTTGAAATCGCACCTTGTTTTAGAGCAGAGAATTCAAATACTAATAGACACGCTACTGAATTTACTTCTATTGATTTAGAATTCGCGTATATTAATTCTTATGAAGATGTAATGGATTTAGAAGAAGATTTATTAATCGCTGCGTTAACTGAAGTTAAAGAAAAATATGGTGAACAAATTAAAGAATTATATGGTAAAGAAGTAGTTATACCTACTAAACCTTTCCCTAGAATGGATTTACAAGAACTATATAAAGAATTAAATAAAGAATATGGACATACTATTCCTGATCATGATATTGGTGATACTAATGCTGAAACTGAAGGATTAATATATAAATATGCAATGGAAAAGTTTAATTCTGAATTTATGTTTGTTACAGGTTATGCTGCTACAAAAAGACCATTTTATCATATGAGAAAAGATGGTGCTTTACAAGGATATGATTTAATCTGGAGAGGTACTGAAATTACTTCTGGTGCACAAAGAGAACATAGATATGAAGAAATCTTAAAAAATGCACAAGAAAAAGGATTAGGTAAAGATGTAGAATTCTATTTACAATTCTTTAAATATGGTTGTCCTCCACATGGTGGATTTGCTATTGGATTAGATAGACTTACAATGTTATTATTAGGTACTAATATTAAAGAAACTCAATTCTTATTTAGAGGTCCTAATAGATTAAATCCATAATAATGTCCAATCTTAATGGTTGGACTTTTTTGTGCTTCATATATTGAACATAAATGATAAATATGGTATTATGTATATAGTAAAAATAGGAGACTTGTTATGGAAAAAAAGGGATTTACTTTAATAGAATTATTAGCTGTATTAATTATATTATCACTACTATCTATAATCTTAACGCCTATAGTAACTGGTATAATTAGAAGTACACGAGATCAAGCTAATATACATAGTTTAGAGGCACATATTAGTAATGTTAATAATAGCTTATTGTTATATTCAAATCCATTGCTTGAGAATGAAAAGATAACTGGTACTTATACATTTGAAGGATTAAATTTAACTAGTTTTCCAAATGATGATTCAATAAGATGTGGTTCATATGATGTAGAACAAAATGTAGTTGTATCTGCAAGTAATTGTACTATAACAGGAAAAAATTATTGCTACGCGAATAAGAAGGCAAGTACATGTGAAAATGTGATAGCTGCAGATGATATTAATGCTTTATCATTGAATAAGATTAATCAAATTAGGCAAACAAGTAATACTAATATTAGTAATAGAACTGGTAGTATTTATTATGTATCAGATGAAGGCGATGATTCTAATGATGGTTTAAGTGAGTCAACACCGTTTAAAACAATACAAAAGATAAAAACTTTATTTGATCGTCATGATATCGCTGATAATTCAACTATCTTATTTAGAGATGGTGATGTATTTAGAGGTTCGATTATAGTAAAGGCTAATAACATTATGCTTGGTTCATATGGTGATATTTCTAAAGGTAAACCAAGAATATATGTTTCACCATATGATGGCGTTAAAGAAGGAACTTGGGTAGAAGTAAAAACTAATATTTGGAAATATACATATGAAGATAGTGACCAAGTATTTGATGAAGATATTGGTACAATGTGGTTTTTCTGTAATGAAGGTAATAATAATTGTAATGATTCTATGCCTTCTATAAGTAGAAAGTTTGAATACGCTGTTAAAAAAACTACAAGTAAGACTTATGATGAATCAAATATCGAAGATAATATAGATACACTTATAACAAATGATTTAGAATTCTATCATGCTGGTCATGCAGCTAATAAAGATGGTGCGACTGGTGGTGCTTTATATTTATATTCAACATCTAATCCGAGTCAAAGATTTGATGAGATTGAATTTAATAAAGGTAAATATGCGATTTATTTAGAGAATAGTAGAGGTGTTAAAAGTGTATATATTGATAATATAAACCTTGCTTTTGTAGGAAATCATGCGATTAGATCTGATACTATATCTAATCTTAAAGTAACAAATTGTGAAATTGGTTTTATAGGTGGATCTGTTCAAAATTATGATAGTGGTGAGGCTGTACGTTATGGTAATGGTATAGAAGTATATGGTTCAATTATTAGTCAAACTGATAACCCAGCTACTGATGGATTTACTGTTGATAATAACTATATATATCAAGTTTATGATGCTGGTCTTACTTTCCAATATTCAACTACATCTTCATCTATTATTGAAAAAGCTTATTTTAAAAATAATGTTATTGAATATTGTAATTATAGTATTGAGTATTGGAACCGTACAAAGTCACTTGATCAATCTGTTAGAGATCAAACATATATTGCTGATTATGTTATTGATAATAATATAATGCGTTATTCAGGAATGGGTATTTCTTCTACTAGGCCAGATCGTGGTGAATCAGCGCATATAAAAACATGGTCACATGATGATTGGTATAATGTAGTATCTGGTAAATTTGAAATAAAGAATAATATATTTGATACTTCTACTGATCAATTTTTCTCTATTTATGCTCAAACTAGTGATGATTTACCAACTTTAACTGGCAATACATTATATGGCGATTCAGCAGATTCATTTGGTGAATATTATTATTTAGGTAAAACTAAAAGGGAAATGTCATATGATAAGTATTTATTAAACATATATTTTCCTAATAATAGATTTGTTGTAAGAAATGATGATAATTTTACTGATGATTCTGGTCAAACTGGTGATGTAACATGGGAATATATTGCTCAAACTGGTTTACTTAGAATATCAGGAACAGGTGCGATGGCAGATTATACTCTTGAGTCATTACCACCTTGGTATCAATATAAAGATAAGATATATAAAATTGAAATTGGTGAAAATGTAACTGCGCTTGGAAAATATGCGTTCTATGAATTTACAAATGTTGTTGAAGTAAGAATTGATTCTATTTTATTAGCTGATTTAGCCCAACTTGATAATAACACTGGTGATAATTATACTTTTGTTAAGATAGGTGTTAATACAGAAGGTGCTGCTTTTATATTTGGACCAAAAGTAACTTATATACCTAGATTCTTAACTAAACCAGATGGTGAAACAACTAGTTATTCGAATTTTAATAGTCTAACGTTTGAGGGCACAAATATTACTGAACTTATAAAATATGGATTAACTGGTTTTACTTTACCTGCGTATAAAGTTCCTGATCATATTACTAAGATTGGAACAATGGGATTAAATCGTTTTAGTGAAATGAAATTTATGGTTATGTCTAAGAATTTAACTGAAATTAGTTCTTATGGTATGCCATATCATAATAAGTTAGAGAAACTAGTGTTCCCAAGTGGTATTAATAAAATAGGTGATTATGGGTTTGCTAAGTATTATGCACTTAAGACGCTTGTTATACCGAGTATAAGTAGTAGTTCTGCTACTGGTAAGAATACATTTGAAAAAATGACTAATGTAGTAGATATATATGGTGATTCTTCAGTTGAAACTTGGCTTGATGCGATTAAGAGTCAATCTGGTCAAACTAATTTAATATATCATCCACTTAGTGAATATACTTCAACTGTTAAATCAAATACTGGTATTAATGAAACTGTTAATTATAATGGTACATATACGTTTACAACTGATAAAAATGTTACGATTGTAATGTATTATCAAGATTCAAATGGTTTATATTATACAGTAGATGCAGATTATACAAAAGAAGGTAATACTTATACTATAACTAATATAGTATCTGATATTGATATTATGATTGCAGATTAAAATCTCTTTTTAGAGATTTTTTTGTTTCGATTAACTTGCATTTCTTTTATTCACTATGATATAATGAAGATACCAAGAGTGATACTTTATTATAAGCCTACAGTTGATAATATTGGAGAACTAATTGGGTTGTGGTGTCGAATACTCTTTATTTGAGGATCCTAAAGCAATTCATGTGTTCCCCCCCTGGTAGAACAGGTTTATTATCATTTCGTGTCCTCTTGGTTTTTTTGTGTCTTTTTGGTATAATTAAGTAGGTGATAATATGAATGAAGCACTTAAAAAAATAATTAAAGATATTAAAGGTAATGTACTTATTGTAGGAATTAATAATCAATATGTTTTAGATTCTATTTATAAGAATAATGAATTAATTGAAATATTTAGTTTAGATAGAACTAAATTATTTAACAAATCTCAAAAGAAGGGTGAACCTGTTAAATTAAGAAAACTTAAAAAGAGATTTAAAAATGGTTTAGATTATATGATTTGTGATGTAAATGGTATAAATATTGATTTGAGAAGAGTTTTATATAATACATATAATATAATTGGTAAAGAAATTATATATTATGGTATATATGATGAGTATGATGTAGATAGACTTATTAAGAAATATGAAAGATATAATTGTAAAGTAGATAAGAAGATGTATAAAGATTCATTTATACTAAGAATTAAGGTAAAAGATATTAAAGTATCTAAATTAGCTTGGTATAAAATTAAAGATACATTTGAAGATATTATAGAAGGTATTGGTAATTTATTGATGAGTTAATAAAATTCTTGCATTTTCTTAACTTTTATGGTAATATTAGATACGTGGATCCGCTGAGAAAGTCATGATCCAGTAAACACAAGTAAAAGGAGAGTGACATTGATGAACGTAATTGATAAGATTACAGCTAAACAAATTAGAACTGATTTACCTGAATTCAGAGTTGGAGATCAAATTTCTGTTGGTCTAAAAATCGTTGAAGGTAACAAATCAAGAGTTCAAGCTTTTGAAGGTACTGTAATTGCTATTCAAGGTAGTGGAGTTGGTAAAACTTTCACTGTAAGAAAATTATCAGGTGGTGTTGGAGTTGAAAGAACTATTCCTTATAATTCACCTAATATTGATAGTATTACAATGGTACGTAAACAAGTAGCTAGAAGAGCTAAGATTGGTAATTGGTTAAGAAGTTCTTCTAAACAACCAAAATTAAAAGAAAGAAAGTAGTTTTAACTACTTTTTTTTGATATAATAAATATGGTGATGATATGAAAAGTTTAATGAGTGTTAATGTTAGTAAGTTTTTACCTATTAGTCCTAATAGATTGGTAGAATTAATAAAGATGTCTAAATATACTAAGGGTGTAGAAGTATATGTCGCATATAATGAAATTGAATTAAAGTATTTAGATGATTTAGTTTTCGAATTAAAGAAAAATGATTTAATATTACAAGTACATGGTAATGTTGAATTAGAATATGATAAACAAGTTAACTTTGTTAAAAAATTAGAAGAGTATTCATCATATTTAGGTTATCCAATAATATATACATTACATACTATTTTTGATGATGATTTAGAAGTTTCTTTATCTAAAACAGTAGATTATATTTCTAATTTACTTACTTTAACTAACAATGTTATTGTATGTTTAGAAAACTTAAATTGTATGCGTAATTATGCGCGATTAGATAAAGATGGTATTAGAAGTTTTGTACTTAATGATGAAAGACTATTCTTTACTTATGATATTGGACATGTAATTGCTGATTATGGTGATGTTACTGATTTAGATGAATATATGTTTGAAGATATTAGAAATGTTCATATTCATACTTATGATGATAAAGGTGAAGATCATCAACCAATATATAAAGGTGATGCACACTGGAATATGATTACAAAAGCATTAATATTTTTAAAATTGAATAATTATAAGTATAATATTGTATATGAGTATGATTTATATGCATGTTATGGTGATACTTTAGAAGAACAAGTTATAGATTTCTTGAAGTCAATTGATATGGTTAGTCAAAAGTATAATGATTAAGAGGTGATAATATGAGATTTATTAAAGAACTAGTTCCATATATTGTAATAATCGCGATTGTTGTATTATTTAGAAGTTATATTGCTACTCCTGTTAGAGTTGATGGTGATAGTATGGTTCCTACTTTTGAGGATGGTCAAATATTAATTCTAAATAAAATGGATAGAGAATATGAAAGAATGGATGTAGTAGTATTTGATTATAAGAAGGATAGATTAATTAAAAGAGTAATTGGTTTACCTGGCGAAACTGTAGAAATTAAAGATAATATCTTATATATTAATGGTGAAGAAGTTAGTGATTATAAGGATGATGTTAAGACTGCTGATTATGAACTTAATGTTGTTATACCAGAAGGATATTATTTTGTATTAGGTGATAATAGGGGTATTTCTGCTGATAGTAGAATGATTGGTTTAATTAGTGAAGATGATTTAAAGGGTACTGTTTGTTTTAGGTTATTCCCGTTAATGAAAATAGGTGGTATTAAATGAAGAGTTTAAAAAAGTTTTGTAATGCATTATTAACAATCATATTATTTATATTTGTATTTTCTCTATCAATATCATTTATATTAAAGAAATTTGTTCAAGAAGATTTGATCGCGAATATGGCTAAAGAAGAAATTGTTAAGCAATATATAGATAATGACAACTATGATGGTATAGATTCAGAAAAGAAAGCAATTCTTAAAACTATATTAGGTGAAGATGATGCGAATGAAATAGTGAATATTATTCTAGATAATTATATGATTTATACTGTATCTGAGAATTATGAATTATCTAAATCAGACTATGATAAAATAATTAAATATTTTGAAAAACATTCTAATGATATTAGTAGAATAAGTGGTAAGATAGATATTAATTATATTAAAAATCGTTTTACTTATGATGAAGTTAATAAAATGGTAAAAGATGAGTTTGTTAAACTAGATGAAAAGTTAAAGGAATCTTCAGTATCACCAGAAGAAGTAACTGAAAAAGTAGATATTATTAATATATATGCGAATTTAGTTTCAACACAAACAAGAATGTATATATTATATGGTATAGGTGGATGTATTTTATTACTTATGTTTATTAATTATTCAGTAAGTAAATGGATGATTGAAGCTGGTATTTCATTAATTATTTCTGGTGTACTTGTTACTTCGGTATATAATTTTGTTGAATTTTTGAAAGGCGCTTCGACTAGTGATAATGCGATTAGATATTTAAATGGTATTGATATTAAATATGCGATTACTATTGGAGTATGTGAAGTACTTGTTGGTATAGGACTTATTATTCTTAAATCTAAAATTGAGAAGTTAGAATTTGAAAATAAGGGAATAGAAGAATTAGGCGAAAAAAAGAATATGGAATAATTATTCTTTTTTTGTTATAATTATATAGGTGATATTATGAATACATATAATGAACTTAAAATGCTTTATGGTGCGTATTTAGGTGTATCTGATATGGATAATTATAAAACTAAAGAATATGTATTAAAGGATTTAAAAAAAGCAATTGATGAATATATTGAAAAATATAATATATATTACCATGACGAGGTAGAAGAAGAAGCTAAAAAACAAACTAGAATTACTAATTTACAAGATAGTTTAATAGTTCTTAAAAGAATGGATGCTTCATTAGAATTGATGTTATTGATTAAAGAAAAAATACGTGAATTAAAAGAAGAGGAAAATAATTAAAATATATAGAATAGTATAGCTTGATATGCTATAATTTAATAGGAGGGTTTTTATGTGGGGATCAATTATAGGAGATTTAGCAGGATCAGTTTATGAATATGACCAAGCTAAGAATGGTGTTCATCCTGTTACAGTTAATAAAGTTATAGAAGATAATGCATTTTTTACTGATAATACTATTATGACAGTAGCGGTAGCTGATGCAATAGTGAATGAAGATGAATTATATATTAAGTATTATAAAAAATATGTAGAGGAATATGAAAAATATATGCCAGAATTTAAACCATATTTTGACACTATATTTTCACCTGATTTTGTAAAAATTATTAAAGGTGAAGCTTCACCTGATAGTAAGAGTAGTATTGCTTTAACAAGAATAAGTCCAGTTGGATTTTTATTTAAAAAGCCATCATTAGTTGATACACAGGCTATATGGGCAACTGGTATAACTCATAATACACCAGAGGCTCTTAACAATGCGAGATTAGTCGCGTTATTGACACATTATTTTAAACAAGGTCTTACTGAGCAAGAAGTAAAAGATACTTTAAAGCAAACTGAAAAACATCCAGGACTTGATTTGGATTTAGGCAAAATAGTGTATAAGCCTTTCGAAAAATTTAATCTTACTTGTTCTGAAACAATGGATAATGTTTTATATGCAGTATTTAGTTCTAATTGCTATGAGGAGGCAGTTACAAAAGTTATATCATTCGGTGGTGATACTGGTACTAATGCTTCTATTACTGGTGGTATTGCTGAAGCCGCGTTTGGTGTACCGAAAGAATTAGTTGAAAAAGCTAAGATAAAGTTACCAGAACCATTTGTAAATGTTATAAATAATGCATATGCAAAAATGAATAAAAAAGATGAGGATGAGTAGGTGATTTATGTTATCTTATCAAGCATTAAGATTATATTTAGTTAAAACAACTCCATCTAAGGATTTAATTGAGCATAAAGAAGAATTGTTTGATTTAATAAAAGAGTTTAGAGAAACTGATGGATATGATCAACAAAATGATTGGCATATATATGATGTATTTACTCATATATTAAAAGTTGTTGATAATGTAGATAATATATTTGTACTTAGATTAGCCGCACTTTTCCATGATATTGGTAAACCTTTAGTAGCTAAATTAGGTGAAGATGGTCAGAAACATTATTATGGACATTGGGACGAATCATTAAGAATATTTAATAAATATGCGGTTAATTTTAATATGCCACATGAAGAAATAGAATTAGTTAGTAATTTAATTAAATATCATGATTTAGATTTAATTAGTAATCCTTCAATGATTGAAGAAGTTAAGAATAAACTAGGGGAGAATCTTGATTTATTATTCTTATTAAAAAAGGCTGATATTGTTTCCTCTAATCCAATAAAACAAGATGAATCTTTGAAAAAATTATCTGAAATGGAAAAGTTATGTAATTCAGTAAAATATGTAAACCATTAGAAATAATGGTTTTTTAATTTTGATTTTTTATGTTAAAATTATACTAGGTGATGATATGAAAAAATATGTTGGATTATATATGATAATATTTATAATTTTAGTAACGTTAGTTGCAACAATAATTATTATTAATGGTAATCCTATTGGTGTAAATGTTGATTTAACTAATGCGGAGATTACAAAAGGTAGACGTACTGATGATATTAAAAGATATACTCAAAATGATTTTGATGAGTTTTTAAAAGATTATAATAATAGTAATTTAGATGATGTTTATATTACTGAATTTTTATTTGATGGTGTATCTATGTATAAACCATATGATTTAGATGATTTTATAGATGATGGTAATGAACATAAGACTAAAGCTTTAAAGATTACAGTATATAATATTAATACAACTGGCGATATTAAATTAAATGGTAATTTAACTGGTATGTTAGCGATTAATACTAATAATATTAAACATGACATTAATTTGATATTAGATGGTGTTAATATTGATACTGATAGTAAGAAGGTACCTGCTATATATGTTTATAATAAAGATGTCATGTATACTTCTCATAAGGTAACTATTAAGACTACTAAAGATAGCCAAAATGTTATTGAAGGTGGTAAACTTAAAAAGGTAAGTTTAATATCATCTGATGAATTATCTAATTATAGTAGTTTTTATAGTGATGATACTAAAGAAAACTATCTAGAATATACAAATTATTATGGTATTTATAATACAAGTGAATTAAATAAAATATTATTCGCGAAGGTGATGGCTTCAAACGAAGATTTAAAAGATGGAGATCCATATTATTTTTATAAAGCAGCAGGCGCGATTTCATCTGATATAGATTTATATTTTGAAGGTGAAGGTACTTTAATTGTTAGTAGTAAAAATAATGAAGGAATTGAAACAAAAGGTAATTTATCATTTATAGGTGGTACTGGTAAATATAGTGTTTCTTCAAATGATGACTGTTTAAATACTACAATGAATGGTAATGAATATCGTAATACAATATATATTGATGTTGAGTCTTTACTCGCGGTTGTTTCTTTAGATGCAGATGAAGGTGACGCGATAGATTCTAATGGTACTATTACTATTGATGGTGGTATTATATATGCACTTTCAAAACCGGGTTCTGATTCAGGACTAGATTCAAATAATGGCACTTATATAAATGGTGGTAAAATTATATCAACTGGTGATATGTTAGATCCTATTAGTGAAGAATCTAAACAAAGATTTATGGTATTATCATTTGATAAAGCGGTTGATACTTTAGAAGGTATTGTTATTAAAGATACTGAAAATAATATGTTACTTGGGTATACAGCAGGTAGAACTTATACTAAGTTTATTTATAGTAGTCCTGATTTAAAAGATGATACATATTATTTATATCTTGATACTGATTATGAGAACGAGGGTACTTTCACTGCTAAGATAATGGGTTATTCTAATACAGGTATTCAAGGTAGTATGATGGGTATAAAACCAGGAAAACCTTTAATGAAACCAGATGGTGAAATACCTAAAGAAACAAGACCTGCAATGCCAAATGGTATGCCAGAAAACGATATAAATATTAAATTAAATAAAGAATTTAAAGTTAATGGTGTATCTAATTATTATAATGGAATTAGGGAATATACAGAATAATTGTATATTCTTTTTTCGACAAAATTTACTATTTATAAATAGTATGATATTTATGGATGGTGATAATATGAAGAAAATTATAGTAATGTTTGTATTTATGGTTTTAACTTATAATGTAAAAGCTGTAACTCTACAAGAGATTATTAATGATACTCCTGATGGTGGTATTATCAAATTAGAGCGGGATTATAATGAATCAATTAGTCTTGATAAAAACTTGATTATTGATACAAATGGTTATTCTATAAGTGGTTCTATTATAAATAATGATATTAGTTCTTTTAGTTATGATAAATGTTTAATTGATTCTAGTGGTATAAATATGAATGTGTCTGAAGATATATTAGAATATAGTGATTTATCTGAAGATAGTATTATTTCTTTAAATAATTATTTGGGTTATGATGGTATAGTTAGTATTTTAGATATTAATATTGAAGTAATATGTGGTGATTATAAAATCGGTAATATATCTAATATGTCTAATGCAATTATGTATAAATATGTCATACCATTATCGTTTTTGAATATTGATGGAATTAATAGGAAATTTAATGTAATAAAATTATCTAATAATATAGATGAAATTGAAAACTATTATGATGCAGAAGCTGGAACTATTTCTTTTGAAATTAATAGTGAAGGTATATATATAATTACTTATTCAGATACTTTCTTATATTCACAAATAAAGGATGAAGGTAATTTATATTCACTTTTTGGTATGTTAGTTCCTTTTATTTATTTTCTATTTAAAAAACTATATTAGTGGCTTTTTTATATGATAATATGGTATAATTTATATATAGGGTAGTGATAAAATGAAATTTTATGATAACGATGGTATTGTTATACGAACTTATGATGATAATGATATTAGTTCAATAATTGAACTTTTTGATGACAAACAAATAAGTGAATATAAACAAGTTCTATTCTTGCTAACTAATATTACTAATGAATTGGATAGAATATTAGTAGTAACTAAAGATGATAAAGTTATTGGGTTAGCTGATTTAATGGCTTATCCTGAAAAAATTTGTATAAATAAGATTATTATTAATAGTGATTATCAAGGACAAGGTTATGATAGAATTTTATTAGATACTATTAAAAATATAGGCAATAATGAAGATAGAGATATAGTTCATATGGGTGATAATGAGTATTTATCAATTAATGGATTTGATAAAGGTGATATTGGGCTTATATGGAAACATACTAAACAAGATATGGGTATTCCAAAGATATTTATTGATAAGGAAATACAAAAGAATATGAGTGATGATTTTGACGCGGCTAAAGCAGCGCAGGATCTATATAATAGGGGTATTAAGTTTTAAAGCAAGGTGATCATGATGTTAAAAAAGATATTCTTAAAGATATTTAAATTCTTTTTAATTATATTTGTATCTATTAAAGAATATGTGGCTTCTCTTTTTAGAAAAAATGAAGTATCTGATGATGATACTTCTGATGGTGTAAAGGCTAGACCTTTTATATTCACACCTATAGAAGATGAAGAAGATATTTATTATAATACGTTGAAAGTTGATAAAGAAATTAAAAAAATTATCAATGAGTTAAAAAATACAAAAGAAGAAAAGCAAGATAAAATATATAATTTAAATTCTAGATTAGAAGAATTGGATGTTATTAATGAGAAGATAGTACCTAAGAATAAAGTAGATTCTGTTAAACAAGAAAAGATTAGAAATATAATTAAACAAGATAAGAAAATAATTAAAGAATACGCGCATGACAACAAGATAAAGATAGAACCAGTAAAAGAAGTTAAATCAAAAAAGAGAACTAAGGTAGTTAGTATTGAACCTATCGAGTCATCAAAAGACGATAAGGTTAAGTTAATTGATTATATTGAATATACAAATGAATTACTTAAAAAAACTAAACAAGTATTTAAAGATGTTGAAGAAGATATAAGATGTAATCGTAGATATGATGAGAATGGTTTTAAAATTAAAGAGTTAAAAGAAAAGATTAAGGAAATTAAAGATAAGTATTATGAATTTAAACATAATAGATATATTTATGAGTTTGAAAATGATACTAAGTGGCGTGATTATGATGAATTTGAAATAATTATTAGTGATAAAGAAATAGATAATTATTTAAAAAAATGTAATTTGATGTTAGAAAAACTAACAGAATATAAAAAACATAGTGAAATAGTTACGAAAAAAGAAGAAGTAAAAGAGGCTAAAAAAGAACAAAAGCAAAAAGAATTATTGAAAAAAGAAGAGGAAAAAGAAGAAAAGAAACCTCGTTTATTACTTGAATTAGAAGAAGCTGCTAGTATAATTACTAAAGATGTTGAAAGACAAAATAGTATGATATCTAGATTAGAAAAGGAAATAATGATTAAACCTGCTCATGAAAGAAAAAGGGTTAGATTAGGTATTTTTGATAATATGTTAACTGGCGCGTTAAAAATAGGGTTTAGTTTACTTCCGTTTAAATTCATTAGGAATAGGAAATTAGGTTTATTAGTATCTGGATTTATGCTAAATAATAGTATTCGTTCTATGAGAAAAGTATTATCTAAAGATGTTATGTGTGACTATGTATATTTGAGTAGACATATTAAAACTGAATTAGAGATAGCTTCTTCTTACGAAAGAATATGTAATGATTCATTATATCAAATTAGTAGTTTAAAGGATGAGTTTATTAAGCATTATGGTTACATAACTGATCCTGAAATATCTAAAGTATATATTAAATTAGAAAACTTAGAGGCTAGTATAACTAATGAGTTAGAAAAAATAAATGATTCTAAGATTAAATTAGATAAGGTTAAAAAACTAGGTAAAATGTATGATAAGAGATAATATATCTCTTTTTATTTTGTAATATATCTTGTATAATATTTATAGGTTGGTGATAACATGGAATATGAAGTAAGATATTATTTTCCCAGTGAAAAAATTAATATAATAATTGATAAATTAAAAAATACTAATTTAGTTATGCATGAAAGAAGTTATGAAAAGACTATTCAGTATGATCAACCTGATGAGAAGAATAGTTTTTATAATAAGGAAATAGATGGTAGATTTAGGGTACGTGTGACTAAAGATTCTAAATCTTCTAAATGTAAATTAAGTTGGAAAAGAAGAATTAAATCTACTCTTGATACTGATATAAATAAAGAAGAAGAGGTAGAATTAACTATAAAGTATGAAGAGTATGATAATTTTATATTTATTCTTAATAATGTATTAAAGATGAAACAAGTTGAAAGTTATGAAAGATATAGGACTATATTTACAAATGATGATATAGAAATCGCGGTTGATGAATATCCTTTTGGTATTGCTTTGGAAATTGAGTGTAAAAGTAATAAAGAACCAGAACAAGTTATTAAAGAATGGGTTATGTTATTAGGGCTTAATATAAGCGATGCATATAGACTTTCATGGGATGATAAGTATAGTGAATTATGTAATGAGCAAGGTATTGAAAAATATAATCATGTTACGTTTGATAAACCTATGCCTCAAGTTAAGGAATAATAAAAAGATGATATATATCATCTTTTTTATGTAAAGTTATGTATTAGTTCGATTAATACTTTAAAATGACTTTAACCTTTTATTAATTTATGATAAAATTAATAAAGAATAGTTAGGTTGGATAATATGAAGTTTGATAAGTCAAAATTTAAAGAGAATTCAAAATATATGTTAATTATTCTAGTAGTACTTAACGCTATACTATTAATTTCTTTTCTTGTGAGTAAAAACGCAAGTATTGATATAATAGAATATGATTTAGATGAAAATGGTGATAGTACTATTAATAAATTAGTTATTAATGAGGTAGCTAATAATAATACGGGTAGTTATTCTGATTCAGAGGGTAATATCTTTGATTGGGTTGAATTATATAATGGTACAGAGGAAGATATAGATTTATCTGGATATAGTTTATCTGATGATAATACTAAAATAAAATGGTCTTTTAATGAACAAATAATTAAAGCGAAGGAATACTTAGTTATATTCTTAGCAGGTGAAAATAAAGAAGGATTATATACTAATTTTGCATTATCAAAAAATGGTGGAGAAGTAGTAGTACTTAAAAATAGACATGGTAAAGTGGTTGATATAGTTGAAACTGTTAAAACTAATAAAAATACTTCTTTAGCTAGAGATTTAGAAGGAACATTTCATATTGTAAAACAAGTGACACCTGGTTATGTTAATACTTTAGATGGATATAAAGAATATATATCATCTTTAGAAGAATTATCTGATGATTTAGTTTTTAATGAAGTATTAGTAAGAAATGGTGGACAGTTTAAAGATAGTTATGGTGAATTTACAGGTTATATTGAACTTAAGAATAACTCTTCTCAAAGAATTCATTTAAAAGAATACAGTTTATCTAATGATTTAGGCAATCCATTTAAGTGGCAATTACCTAATAAAACGTTAGATCCAGGTGAATTAATACTTATATATACATCTGGTAAAGAACGCAACGAATTATATGCGAATTTTAATTTAGATTCTAAGAATGGTGTTGTTATACTTACTAAGAATGGTAAAATAACTGGTAAATTAGAATATGCGAATTTAGCTAATGGTTATGCTTTATCATTAGAAAATGGTGTATATGTTAAAACTGGTGTGTTATCTGGTGGATATAACAATGATGTTAAAGGTATTGAAAAATTCGCAACTCATAATGAAAAAGCACCTAAGAGTTTAATAATAAATGAAGTTATGAATAATAATTATTCATTACTTGCGCAGAACTCTGGTAATTATTATGATTGGATAGAATTATATAATAATTCAAATGAAACTATTAATTTGAAGGATTATTATTTAACTACAACTTTAAATGATACATCAATGTATCAATTACCTGATAAGGAATTAAATTCAGGTGAATATTATGTTGTGATGGCTTCTGGTGATATTAATTTATCAAATAGTAGTTATCAACATGCTAATTTCAAAATATCTAGTGTTGAATCTATATATATAACATCAAATGATAAAGTTGTTGATTCAATATTTATATCTAATGTTAAACCTGGTTATAGTTATGGTAGAAATGGTGGAGAAGGATTTATTTATATGGATAGTCCTACACCTTTAAAAGCGAACAATTCTGGTAGGTATGAAGTTTCATATGTACCAGAATCTTCAGTTAAACCAGGTGTTTATAATGAAGTAGATAATGTAACTTTGGAATTAACTTCTCCTGGTACTATCTATTATACTTTGAATGGTGATGAACCAACTATTAGGTCTAGTAGATATACTGGTCCTATTACTTTAACTAAAACATCTGTTATAAGAGCTATTACAGTTGAAGATGGTAAATATAATAGTGAGATAATGAATTCATCTTATGTTATTAATGAAAATCATACTTTGCCTGTTTTATCATTAGCGATTGATAATAAAAAATATAGTAGGGTAACTAATAATACTTGGGGGTATACTGAAGAAGCAGCGTATGCCTCATATTTTGAAAATGGGGAAGGTTTTGAGATACCTTGTGGTTTTAAATTATTTGGTGGTTCGACTAGAGGGTTAAAGAAACAAAGCTTTTCTTTAAAATTTAAAAAACAGTATGGCGAAAGTGAATTACATTATCAAGTATTTGATAATAGAGATAATAGTGTTTATAACACTTTAATAGTAAGAAGTGGTTCACAAGATTATAATGTTACTATGTTAAGAGATCCTGTGTTAACAAGTGTAATGGAAGATTCTAATGTAGATGTTCAAGCAATGAAACCTGTTATTTTATATGTTAATGGTGATTATAGAGGTATATATTTCTTAGTAGAAAAAGTAGATGAGGATTTCGTAAAAGCACATTATAATATATCTTCAGAGGATACTAATATTGTAAGAGTAGATGGTGATGTTAGTTTTGGAAGTGGAACTGCTTATGAAGATATTTTAAAATATATGAAGACTCATGATATGACGAAGGATGAGAACTATGAATATGTTAAATCTAAATTTAATATGGATAGTTTCTTTGAATTCTGGATTGCAGAGACATATTTAACAAATAATGATATAATTAACTGTAGAGTATTTAATAATGAAAATATAGATGATGGTAAGTGGCATTATATATTCTATGATTTAGATTACGCAATGTATTTTCCAACTGTTAATTATTATACTTTTATGAATGATGTGGATGGTATGGGTAGTATGCGTATTCGTCCTGATTTAACATTATATCTATTTAAGAATAAACAATTTAAAAAAGAATTTGTATCGAAATTAAAAGAAGTGTTAAAGACTACATGGAATGAAGGAAAAATAATATCTACTATTAATGAATATCATGATTTATTGGAACCTGAGATGGCTAGAAATGCTTCTAAATGGGGATTTACAATGGCATCATGGGAAAAAGAAGTAGAGGTTATGAGAAATTTTGCGAGAAAGAGAAAGAATTATTTACTTAATCAAACTAAATCATATTTTGGTTTAAGTGAATCAGAAATGGGTGAGTTTTATGAGTAGACAATATAGACATGAAATTAAATATACTATTAGTAAGACACAAGCCTATATCTTAAAACAAAGATTACTTAAAATTATGGAAGTTGATCCATATGGTAAAAAAGGATATTTTATTAGGAGTTTATATTTTGATACTCCTACGAATGAAGCATATAATGAAAAACTAGATGGTGTTCTTAATAGAAAAAAGTATCGTATTAGAATGTATAATTTTGATGATAATTTAATACGTTTAGAGAAAAAGATTAAAGATAATGATATGACCGCTAAGGAACAAGCTGTTATAAGTAAAAGTGTTTTATCTAAAATATTATCTAATAAATTGGAGTTAGATGATTGTGATAGTAAGTTATTAAAAGAGTTTTTAATAGAGATAAAGACTAGGGGATTAGAACCATCTGTTATAGTTGATTATGAAAGATTGGCATTAATATATCCTGTGTCAGATGTTAGGGTTACGTTTGATTATGGTATTAAATCAGGTAGATATGATTACGATTTATTTACATCAAATGATGGTTATAAAATTTTAGATGATGATATGGTTATATTAGAGGTTAAGTTTAATGAAATATTACCATATCCAATTGCATGTATTCTTGGTACTATACCAAGTACGAGAAATGCGTTTTCTAAATTCGCATATTGTCGTAGTATAAAGTAAGGAGTGAAATTATGAATTTTGTAGATGTATTTAAAAAAAGTTTTGTTGAACAATTTACAGGTAGTATATCTGTACAAAGTATTTTATTAGCGGTAGGTACTGCATTTTTGATTAGTATGTTTATCTTATTTGTTTATAAGAAAACATTTACAGGTGTTATATATTCAAAATCATTTTCATTATCAATTTTGTTATTATCACTTGTAACAACATTAATTATTCAAACTATTAGTTCAAATATAACATTATCATTAGGTATGGTAGGTGCTTTATCAATTGTAAGATTTAGAACTGCTGTTAAAGAACCTGTTGATACTGCATTTATGTTTTGGGCTATTACGGCTGGTATAATGGCAGGTGCGAATTTATATATAGCTGCTATTATAGGAACTTTAGTTGTTGGATTATTATTCTTTATTTGTTATTCATTTGGTATGAGATTAGGTAATAAATACTTAGTAATATTAAAATATGATGAAGATATTGCACCTAAAGTAGAAAAAGCATTAGAAAATATTAAATTCAGAGTTAAAAGTAGAAGTATTAATAAAGGTATGATTGAATATACTTTTGAAGTTGAACTTACTTCTGAAAATCAAGCTTTATTAGATAAGATTGGTTCTTTATCTGGAGTTAGTAGTGTTAATGTAATCAGTTATCAAAATGACTTTGGTGTATAATGAAAAAAGGTAGATTAATATTTAATACTTTAAGTATTATATTTATATCATCATTATTTATTATTTATGGTTATAGATTAATTCATTTCTATAAATTAGAACATAAGGTATATGAAGCTAGTGAGGCTAAATTAGTAGATGTTCTAATGGATAATAAAGGTATTGATGGCGCGGATGAAGGATTACAAAAGAGTGATTCTGGATATATTTATGGTTCTAAATCTAAAAATAATTACTTATATTATGTAGGTAGATTATGGAGAATTGTAAGTATAGATGAAGAAAATAATATTAAATTGATAACTGATGATATGCAAACAATATTGGGCGCGAATGATACTAATTATGATGAATCAGATATCGCTGATTGGTTAAGTGTTACTGATACTGAAAATTCAGGTATCTTTGAAAAAAGTTTAAGAGATGAATCTAGTAAATTAGTTGGTAAAATTAGTTTATTAGATATGAAAGAATATAGTTTATTAGATGAACATAATTATCTAGTAAATGAAACTCCTTATTTGATAACAAATGATGGTAAATTATCATATGTTGATAATAAAGGTATAGTTAAAGATGATGTAAATGGATTCTATGGTATTAGACCTGTAATTACTATTCCTTCTGATACATTATATATATCTGGTAATGGTAATTTAGATGTTCCATATGTAATTAAAGATCAATCTACTTCTAAAGTATCTGATCTATATGTTGGTGAATATGTTAAATTTAGTGATAAATTATGGAAAGTTATTGGTTATAATGATAATTCAGTAAGATTAGTTATGGATGAAACTATAGAAGTTACTGATAAATATAGTAAAGATAATCATTATAATCCTAATGCTGGTATAGGTTATTATTTAAATACTGAATTTTTAAATAGTTTAGAGAATAATGATTATATTGTATCTTCTACATTTAATACTGGTAATTATATTCCAATTGCGTATAATTATATAGATACATATAGTAGTAGTGTAGACGCTAAAATAGGTATGCTTAGTGTTGGTGATTTCTTTATTAATGAATTAGAGAATATTTATACTCTTACTACTTATGGACGTACTAAGAATACAATATATGTTATAAATGATAATAGAAAGTTTTATGCAGATTTATATACATCTAAACATGATGTTAGACCGGTTATAAATATTGATGCAAGTTTAAATATTGTTGAAGGTAAAGGTACTAAAGAATTTGCGTATGAGGTAAGTAGATAGTATGGCAAAAAGTAAACGTAAAATTAACAAACTTAGTTTAACATTATTAATTCTTGATATTGGTGCATGTATATGTCTTTTCTTAGCGTATGGGCCATTTAGTAAATTAAGAACAGTATTTATAACAACTGCAATGGAAACTGCTTCTCATCATTATTTAGCTAGAACAATATATAGTGATGATGCAATCGCGAAAGTATTGAATAGTAATTATATTTCTGAATCTGGTCAAAGTACAGATCCATCATTAATTACTTTTGATAATACTGATGATGGTAATTATGAATCTATATATGAAGAACAAATTTTAAAGCGTGATGAAGGTAATGATTTATATAAAATAATAGAAATAAATGAAAATGGCTATTCAGGATATATGGCTGTTATATATGATCCTTCTAAGGTAAAACTTATTATGGCAAGAAGACCTGAGGCTGGTGGCCAAACATTACAGATGATGGTTAAAGAAAATAATGCTTTAGTAGCGACTAATGCATCTGGACATTATTATCCTAGAGGATATTCTAATTATTCAATTAACCCAGTTGGTTCAGTAATTAAAGATGGTAAATTATATTTTGCTGGCGCGAGAAGTGCAGATTTTGGTGGTGGATTTGTTGGTTTTACTTTTGATAATGTATTGATGTTATCTAAGGGTAATGCTGATGAGGTAATAGCTGCTGGTATGCGTGACGCGGTTGAATTTGGACCATTCTTAATTGTAAATGGTGAACCTTCTACTATTGTAGGTAATGGTGGATTTGGTTTAGCTCCTAGAACTGCAATTGGTCAAAGAAAAGATGGTATTGTATTATTACTAGTAATTGATGGTAGAAGTATTGGTCATAGTATTGGTATTGATATGAATTCAATGACTGAAATCTTTATGCGTTATAAAGCGTATAATGCTGCTAATTTAGATGGTGGTGGTTCATCTGCTATGGCAGTTAATGGTACAATTATTAATAAACCACAAAATTATGATTCAGCAAGTAATAGATATTTAATTAATTGTTGGGCAGTAGTAAATGAGTAGGGTAACCTACTTTTTTTGCGTTAAAATATGATTGTTTAATTGTATTTTTTTGTTGTGATTTGATATAATTAAATAGGAAGGAGTGATATTATGGTTTTAGCATATGCGTCAAGAACAGGCAATGTTAAATCAATTATAGATAGATTAAATGTATCAAATACGGTTGATGTAAGTACAACTGATACATTAAATGAAGATTTTATTATCTTCACATATACAGATGGATATGGTGATGTACCATACGAAGTTGAAGATTTTTTGAGTAATAATTCAAAATATCTTAAAGGTGTAGTAGTATCTGGAAGTAAAGATTTTGCTGATACTTATTGTATGGCTGGTGATCGTATATCAAATAAGTATAATGTTCCTTTATTATATAAGGTAGAGGAAGCAGGTACTGATGAAGATGTTAAGAATATATCTGATATAATTAGTAAAATGAAGTAGGTTTATCCTACTTTTTTATTAATTATATTAAAATATAAAATTGATATATATTTAATTTGACAAAATTATAATTAAATGTATAATATTTTGTATTAACAAGGGGGTTTTTATGAGTAAAACTATAGAGAGAGAAAATCTTGCGTGTATTAGTACTGCAATTGATTTTTGGACTTCACAAAATGAAGAAGATGCAAAATCATTCGCAACTAGAATTATCGTTGAGATTATGGCAGGTAGAGAAGTTTGTGAATCATTTACGTCAATAGCTACTAGAATATTTGATGAGTGTGATGAACAAACTGCTATTAAAATTATTAAATTTATTTCAAATCATATGAAAGAAATGGCGACATCTTTAGATGCTGCTAAACGTGAAAAAGCACCGACTGAAATTAGTTGTGATGCAATAAGCAGCATGATGGAAATAGATGATCAAATTTATTCGATGCTCATGCGACAGTATGAAGTGGAACATGAATATTTTAAAACGTGCGAAGTGACTAATAATTCTATTAAGTGTGAAATAGATGCAAATAATACTGCAGTGGGTGTATTTAACGCTATTAAGATTTATAATTTTGGCTTATTATATAATGTGAAAAATAGTTATTTCTATAGAATGATGAGAAGTTGGCATAGCAATGGATATGCTGATAAAATATTTGATTTCGCTTCAGAATCATTAAGAAAAGCAGCTAAAGAAATTGATGCTGTTAAGGCTCGCCATATACATCCAGGTAAGGAATTAAAAGAGTATTTAGAAATTGAAAATAATAAAGTGCGTAGATAGGTCAATCTTATAAAGACAGATTTTTAATTTCGAGATAGTATTGTTTATATTAAGTAGGATTATCCTACTTTTTATGTTATAATTTAATTGGTGATGTTATGGTAATTGTTATTGCAAATATAATTGCTTTAGTTGCGTCTATAATTATGGTATATACTGGTGTATTTAAAAATAAAAAATTAATATTAAATATGCAGAATGTACAAATGGGATTATTATGTTTAAGTAACACTTTATTAGGTGGTATTTCAGGCGCGATTATGAATGGATTAGGTATAGTAAGAAATTTACTTTGTTATTATAAGAAATTTAATATACCTGTTAAAATAATATTTATTATTATATCTACTATATTGACTATCTTATTTAATAATATGGGTATTATAGGATATTTTCCTTTAATCGCTGTAGTAGTATATACATGGTTAATTACTATTGAAGATATAGTTAAGTTTAAGATACTTATTATATTTACTATGGTTATGTGGGTTATATGGGATTTTACTATTAAATCATATACAACTGTTATATTTGACTTGTTTACAATTGTTACTAATTTAATTTCAATGTATTCAATTAAACATAAGAAGGTGTAATAATGAATAGTTACTCATGCAGGTGTTGGAATATATATGAGGTGTTATTTTGAGGGAGAACCTGTAGATAATAATTACTATTTATATAAGATTAAGAATTGTGAAATTATTGAATATAATGTGGATGTATTAAAAAAGTAGGATATTCCTACTTTTTATGTTATAATAAAGACATTTAGTGTGGTGATAATATGTATAGATTTTATGATGAAATAACAAAGAAAAGTAAGATTGAAATATATCCTCCTTTTTCGAAGGTAAAAGAAGACTTTGTATTACCAAATGCATATTTTATAAATCCTTGGGGTTATTTATATAATTCATTTGGTGAGAATGGCCATAAAGAAGCAAATATGATTTATACATATGGTAGAATTAAAGATGCGTTTAATGGTGTTAAATATGAAGGCTTTTATGGACCTGTAGCACCAGATTTGAATAAATATTTACAAGGTGCGATGAAGGCTTATGATCGAATTATGGCTACTGATAGCATAGATTTCTGGGATGCGATGATATATATTCATATGAACTGTAGTAATCTTGATGATATTTTGGTTAAGAGATTAGTTTTAGGTATAATTACATCTAAAATAATATTATTGGAAAAGTTTATTGCTTTAGAGAATAAAGTAGTTGATAAGAAAGAAGTTATTGATAAGATAATTGAGCTATCTAATGATGATATTTCAGAATTATTAGTTAAGTTTTGTGGATTTCATAAGATTGAAACTCGAGTTGATAAAACTATAACAACAACATCATTAAAAATAGGTGATTTTAAAAATTATTTAGATAAAAATTTTAAATTATGTATTGTTCCTGGTATATCATTAGATGGTGAGATTGATGAAGAGGAAAGGATTACAACTATTTTTAAATTTTTGTCAAAGAATCCTGATTATGAGGACAAAGTATATGTAATGAGTAGCAGATGAGGTGATTAGCATGGTGATTAATACTCATAGATTTTTATTAAAAACATTAGATGATTATGATGGTGTGGTAGGGAAAGCCTTATTATCATATAGAACATGTATTAATGAAATATGTACTAAACCAATGTGTACTATAGATAAATGTTTATATTGTGATAATTGTTATTATAATATTACTTTAGAAAATGGTGATGTACTTTCTAATAGTGAAGTTGATTTAAGTAAAATTAATAATTATGATAAGGGAATTGACGATGATGATCATGAGATATTATTCTATGATCACGTTCCTTTAGTAGATGATCTATTTGGTTATTTATTTGATGATAATTCACAATTTAGAATAGTAAGAAAAGAAGATAAGGTTATTGTGTATGACCATGTATCTTCATATAAGAAAATGGTTAAAAAGAATATTTAATTTTATTTAGTAGGTTTATACCTACTTTTTATGTTATAATTTAAATAGTGTGGTGATAATATGAAATTTAAAGAATTTTATATTAGTAATAAAGATGGTAAAAGTAATTGTGTTATTAGATCATTATGTAAAATATTTAATGTTTCATATGATGATATTTATAATGAATTATGTGATATAAGTAAAGAGTTAAATGCTTCATCTTATAATGATACAGAAGTATTTGAAGAATATATGAAAAGACGTAATACTATGACTTTTGATTACGGTAAAGATATGTTAATCAGAGATTTAAAATTAGATAATGGTAAATATTTAGTATTGTGTTTTGATAAGAAAGATTTTTATCATATGGTATCTATAATAGATGATACTTTATATGATAAAGATGATAGAAGTTTAGATTTATATGTAATTAAAATTTATAAAGAAAATTGAGGTGATAATATGAATACTTTATATATAATAACTGGTCCTGCTGGTGTAGGTAAAAGTACTATTTCAAATAAAATAGCTTCAAATAAGAATAAATCGGTATTAATAGAGGGTGATGATATCTATCATCAAGTTGTAGGTGGATATGTAAGTCCTTGGTTAGAAGGAAATCATTTAGATACTTTTTGGAAAGTATGTATTAATATTATTAGAACATATTTAGAAGATGGTTATGATGTAGTATTTAACTATATAATTGAACCAGATAAATTAGATAGATTAAAGGATTCTTTTAAATCTTATGATGTTAAGTTCGTTGTTTTAATGGTTAATGAGGATATATTACTTAAACGCGATAAAGAAAGACCAGAAGATTGTCAGATGAAAGAAAGATGTATAGTATTATTAAATAGTTTTAAAAATCATAATTATGATGAAAAATATATATTAGATACATCTTATATTTCTATAGATGATGCAGTTAATACTATTGAAACGGATGATAGATTTATAATCTAATAATATTACTCAGGAGGGTTTATGAAAGATAATGAATATAGAGAGATGAAACAAGAGTTTGATCGATTAGTTGAGAAAAGAGATAGACTTAAATTAGTTAATGAACAAATGTATAAATTAGGGAAAAATGTTGATAATCGTGAATATAAAAAATTAGCTATGAGATACAAAATCGGTACTTCTAATATCTTAGATGATGATATTGATAAGAAAAGTGATTATGATTTGGTTAAACGCGTAGTACGTTATAATAAAATTACACCAACTACAAATATATATTTTTATATAGGTACGGCTATTAAAGATAAAGATGGAGATATAGATATTATAGATGAGAAAAAAGAAGATGCGGAGTACTATAAATTTTATAATATCGAAGAAAGTGGCTCATCAAGATATGTTTCAGTAATATCTTCTAATATTATGGATTTTACAGCTAGAAACATTGTTATATATCCAACTACACTTTACAATTGTGAACTATGTTTTGATAAGGCGCGTTCAGAATTCTTTATGACTGCTTTTATGGAAGGACAGGATGAAGCAGTAGAAAAATTTAAAAAATATTCAAATAATGGTTATCCTTGGCATCCGTTATTATAAAAATGTTATTAATTGAGGTGATTGTTTTATGCTAGTATATAAAAATACGTTTGATAATATAATGACAGCCGGTATTAATTTTCCAGTTGAAGATCAATACTACGCAACTGATACTGAAGCTATAGTCGCGGATGGAATTACTAGAGATCCAATTGGTATAAGTGATTTATCTAAAAGTAGTATGAAAGAGATGATAGAAAAGTATCCTAGACCTAGTGGTGGAGAATTAGCAGCTAAAGAAGTATGTGATTCATTTTCTTCTTTTGCTGGTTCATTATTAGATAGATTAATTACCGCGAATGAAAGTGTTAAAAGATTAAATGAAAAACATATACTTGAATGTGATTATTTAGAAAATGATTATTATGGTACAGTGGCATCATGTATTAGTATAGATAATGATATATTAAATTATGCTTATATATGTGATTGTGGTGTAATTGTTTATGATAAAAATGGTAATGTAAAGTTTAAAACAGATGATGATAAAGAGTTATATAGTGATCCATATATTAATATGATTGGTATTCCATGGTATTTACCAGAAGCAAGGGTAAAAGTAAGAAGTGAATTTAGAAATAATATTAATAATATAGTTGATGGTAAATGTGTTTCTTATGGTGCTTTAACTGGTGAAGAAAGTGCGGTTAATTTTATTAAATATGGTCAAGTTAAACTTGATGATGGTGATATTATAATTGTTTATAGTGATGGATTTAGTTATTATTTATTTGATAAAGAATTTATAAGTCATATTATTAATTTTAGTCGTGATGAATTTAAAAAATATGTTGAAGCTAAATCTAGAGAAGACTATGAAAAATACGGTAAAGAAAAGACATTAGTGATGTATAGAAAATAGGTGAAATTATGCTTAGATTGTTTAATAATGGTAAAGAGATTAAATTAGATATTAATACATATTTAACTGATTTATTTCCTTTGGAAAACTTCTCCGCATTTTCACTTAAAATGGATGGAATAGATTTTAAAACTGGTGAACATGCTTTTCAATATTTAAAATTTACTGATAAGAAAATATGTGATGAGATTATTAATTCTTCTAATCCATATGAAGCTAGAATACTTGGTGGTAAATATAAAAGTGATAGAATTCCTAATTGGTCAGATGTTAAATATGATTATTTGGAAAAAGTATTTAGATTAAAATTAGAACAAAATCCAATGGTTAAAGAAGCTTTACTTAAGACTAAAGATTATCAAATCTGTGAATACTGTATTGATGAAGATACAGAGTGGGGATTAGATAGCGAAGGTAATGGTGAAAATAGATTAGGTAAAGCATGGATGAAGGTTAGAAAGGGATTAATGTAGTATGGCAAAAGAAGCTTTAGGAATCCCTAATTTTGGACCTCACTATTTAAATGTACTACCTGGTCAGATAGACATTGTTGAATTAATTAAAACTGTTGGCTTTGTAACTTCGTTTGTTGAGAATGGTGATATTAAAGAATTTATTGGTGATCATGTTGATGTTAGGTTCATTAATTATGGTAGTACTCAATTAGTATTTGTTGTTGAAGTGGATGACAGAAAATACACATTATTAGTTAATCAACCTGCGACTTCTTATGGAGTTGGTAAAAAAGAATATGATAATTTAACTGAACTTAGTAAGGTAAATCCTGATTTAGTTGTTAGACCAATACATTATCATGAAGATGGTGAAAGAGAATTATATATGACACCATATTATTATCAATCAAGATGTATTGGTGTTGAATATAATGATTGGGGTGTATGGAAACCTGAACCAGAATATCATTTTAGTAATTTTAATGATAAAGAAAGATTGATTATTAATTCTTCTATGGTCGCGTCTTTAATTAAACTATATAACGGTAAAGGTTTATCTAAAGTTAGATTAGATGGTGGAGATTTTACATTACTTAAGTGTTATGATAAATTAGATTTGTCATATGATAATGTATTAAATAGCATAAGATTAATCGCGGCTAGAGATATGGTAGATATTAGTTTAGATGATTACATTGAATTATTAAAAAATGAATTACTAAATAGTGGGATAAATGAATATACTATACTAGGTAAAAAACCTAGACAACTAATAACTGAAAAGGAAATCGATAGTGGTATTGAATTAGGAATGAAATTAAGAAAAAAGTATAATTAAATTAATATTGTTTTTTTTAATTACATGTGTTAGAATATTAACTTGTTTTGGGAGGGGTATTATGCCTAATAATATAACAACATCTGAGAGATTAGATTTAATATCTCAAGAATTAAAAGAATTAAAAACGATATCATATGACGAATTAGCTTCGATGATGGTTAGTGATGATTTTCATAAGATTACTTTTTCTGATAGATATGATTCATTAAAAGATATTGAATATAAAACTGTAATCGTATGGAATAATAGTTTAGCGTGTACAAGAAATGAATATTTAGCCGAAGATCAAGATTCAAGAAAAATATATCGTAATATGATTGCAGCATTAAGAAGAGTAGGTATTGATCCAATTTTACAATTAGTTGAGCATAGTTCAACTGATAAAATTGATTTGATGTGTACTGTTAAAGATAGTATATTAATGCTACCTAATGATATAGTGGATGAGTTTTCTTCATGCGTGATTCAATTTTCTGATAGTGGAGAAGATGATGTTGCATGTTTCGTTGGTGATGAGATGTTATTTTTCCCATCATATTTACCAAGTGAATTTGAAAGTGTTAAATCTACAATAACTAGTTTAATATTAGATCAAGAACCTTTTTGTTTAACTGATTTATATAATAGATTAATGAACGCTGGATATACTGATAAAAGGTTAATATTAGAAATTCTTGATGAACTTGAAAATGCTGGATTTATAGTACATAAAAATATTGTACCTGGAAATACTGATAATCCTCAATATGCATTTGTACCTGAAGGAACTGATATCCGTGCAGTGCATATGAGAAGATTAGGTAGAAGTTTAAAAGCTTTTGCTGCAAGTAGAACAAATGAAGTAAAAAAGTAGGATAAACCTACTTTTTTATGTTATAATTTATATTAGTGGGAGTGATATGATGAATTTAGATAATATAGAGATTAATACACAAAGTAGTATAAGATTGGAATTAAATAAGATAATTTATTTTGATCCTTTTAAAATAGAAATTGGTAAAAATGATGCGGATATAATATTTATAACTCATAATCATTATGACCATATGGATGTTCCTTCAATTGAAAAAGTTAAAAATAATAACACTATAGTTGTCGCGCCTAAATCAATGGAAGAGGTTATCAGAAATACCCAATTTAAGGAGTATATATTTTTGAATCCAAATGAAGAAATTAGTATAGATGGTATAAATGTTAAAACAATACCTGCTTATAATAATGAGAAAACATTTCATCCCAAGTCTAATAATTGGTTAGGATATATTATTACTTATAATAATATTACTTACTATATTGCAGGTGATACTGATAAAACAGTGGATAATGAGAAGGTTAAATGTGATGTTGCGTTTATACCTATTGGTGGACATTTCACTATGGATGTTAATGAGGCAACTGAATTAATTAAAATAATTAATCCTAAAATTGTTGTTCCAATTCATTATGGAAGTATAATTGGTGAACCTTCTTTTGGTAAAGTACTAAAAGATAATTTATCTGATACAAATATAGATGTAATAGAAAAATTAGTATTTTAATTGGGGTTATACATGGAATACTTAGATGTTATAGATGAACATGGTAATTATACTGGTGAAGTAATGGAAAGAGATAAGATTCATGAATTAAATATACTTCACTATGAAATTGGTGTATTTGTAATAAATAAAAATAAAGAAGTATTATTACAAAAAAGATCTGCTAATAAGAAAATAAATCCTAATAAATGGGGTTTATGTGCAGGTCATGTTGATAGTGGTGAAGATATAGATAACGCTGCAATTAGGGAATTAAATGAAGAAATTGGTCTTAATGTATCTTTAAATGAACTAAATATATTAGAAAAGATGGAAGTAAAGAAGCAAGAATCTAATTCTCATATTACAAGATATTATTATGTATATTGTAATGATGAAAGTTTTAAGATACAAAAAGAAGAATTATCAGAAGTAAAATGGTTTAAGATTGATGACATTATTGATAGAATTAATAATAATGATGATACATTAACATTAAAATCTGATAGACTATATTTACTTGAAAGATTAAAAGAACTCAATTCGTAAAATGATGAATTTTAAAAACACATAATTTCGAGTTATGTGTTTTATTGACTAAAAAAAATATTAATTATATAATTATAAAGGTTATGTAATATAGATTATATGAGGAGGTATTATGAAAAGTATTGTTGAAGTTAAGAATTTAACAAAAGAATATAAAAATTTAAAAGCAATTGATAATTTATCTTTTGAAATTAGAAAAGGTGAAATATTAGGATTATTAGGTCCTAATGGATCAGGTAAATCTACTACTATTAATTCAATATTATCATTACTTAAAACAAGTAGTGGTTCTATTAAAATATTTGGTAGTGAAATGACGCCATCTTCTTATGATATAAAGAAAAAGATAGGTGTTGTATTTCAAGAAGTTGCTGTATTTAATGAACTTACGGTATATGAAAACATAGATTATTTCTGTGGGCTTTATATTGAAGATAAAAAATTGAGAAGTAAATATATTGATGATGCAATTGCGTTAGTAGGATTAGAAAATTTTAAGAAATTTTATCCTAAACAATTATCAGGAGGATTACTTAGAAGACTTAATATAGCGTGTGGTATTGCACATAAACCTGAATTAATATTTTTAGATGAACCTACTGTAGCGGTTGATCCACAAAGTAGAAATAATATTTTAGAGGGTATAAAAAAATTAAGAGATAATGGTGCGACTATATGTTATACAACTCATTATATGGAAGAAGTTGAAATACTTTGCGATAGGGTAATTATTCTAGATAAAGGTAAAATTTTAGCTAGTGGTACAATTGATGAGTTAAAACAATTAACTAATATAGAAGAAAAGGTAACTATTGAAGTAGATAATTTATCTGATAAAATTGTATCTGAAATTGTTGAATTTAAGAATGTAGATACTATATCTTATAATGGTTCTGTTTTAGTAATTACTTATAAAAAGGGTAAAAATAATTTAACTGAAATTGTTGATTATTTAAATAGTAAAAAAGTTAAATATGATAAGATATTCTCTGAAAGACCTACTTTAAATGATGTATTCCTAGAACTTACTGGAAAGGAGTTAAGGGATTAATGTTACATAATTTAAAGTATACACTTAAGACGTTATTTAGAACTAGGGCATTAATATTTTGGACTTTTGCGTTTCCAATTATATTAGGATTATTCTTTAATATGGCATTTTCAAATATCGAAAGTGATGAACAAATGAAAATTTTTGAAATTGCAATTGTAGATAATCAAGAATATAGAGAAAACATAATATATAAAAATGTTTTAGATAATTTAAATGGTGAAGTATTTGACGCGAAATATGTAAGTGAAGAAGACGCTAAAAATTTATTAGAGGAAAGACAAATTTATGGATATTTATATTTTGAAGATGATACTCCAGAAATATATGTTAGGAAATCAGGAATATATCAAACAATATTAAAATTTATTGTAGAAGAAATAGAACAAAGAAAAAGTATACTTAGTAATGTTGCTTTAAAAGAAGGATATAATTTTAATAATGTTGCGGCAGATATTATGGCTAAATTAGATAGTGATGTATTATCTTTAAATAATAAATCAAATTCTAATTTAAGTTATACTGTTATAGAATTTTATACTTTAATTGCAATGGCAGCAATGTATGGTGGTACTATAGGTTTAAGTGCGATTACTACAAGTTTAGCTAATATGGGTGAAGTAGGTAAAAGGTCATCTATCACACCAACTAAGAAAAGCGTGATGGTAATTAGTAAGACTTTGGCTTCATATATAGTTGCTTTATGTGGTATGGCAATATTAATGTTATTCTTATACTTTGTGTTGCATGTTGATTTTGGAGATAAGATATTATATGTGATATTATTGGCTATGGTGGGTACTTTAGCGGGTAATGCTTTAGGTATTCTAGTAGCATCATTATTTAAATGTTCATATGACGCGAAGATAGGAATTATAATAGCTGTTACAATGTTTTTATCTGTATTAGCTGGTATGATGGGTATAACATTAAAATATGTTGTTGATACTAATTTACCATTTGTTAATATGATAAATCCTTGCAATATGATTACTGATGGATTTTATGCTTTATATTATTACACGACATTAAATAGATTCTGGTTTGATATAATAAGTTTGCTTTTATTTACTATGTTCTGTTTAACAATCTCTTCAATTTCAATAAGGAGGGAAAAGTATGATAGTATTTAAAACTGTTCTTAAAGTAATTAATAGATTAAAAGGAATGCTTATTTTATATACAGTAATATTAGTAGCGATTTCTTTAATGAATCAGTTCAACGCGAAAGGTAATGTTATTACTTATCAAGAAACTAAACCTGATATTGTTATATATAATAAAGATGATAGTTTATTAGCTAAAGAATTTGTAGATTATATGAGTAAACATACTAATATTAAAGATATTAAAGAAGATAAATTAGATGATGCATTATTCTATCGTGATATTAGTTATGCATTATTTATAGATTCTAATTTTTCATCTAATATATTAAATGGTAATCAAATTAGTTTAGATTATAAATCTACTGAAGATTATAATGCTAGTTATACTGAGATGTTAGTAAATAAATATGTTAAAGTAGCATCTATATATAAAGATTACTATAGTGGAGAAGAGTTAACTAAAAATATAGAAGATACAGTTTCAAAAGAGATTAAAGTAAATTTAAGTACTAAACTAGATGTTGATACTTTAAATTACGCGACTTCATATTTTAATTTCCTTAATTATTCATTTTTAGCTGGATCTTTATATGTAATAAGTATGGTTTTAGCTAGTATAAAGGAAGAAAAAGTATATAAAAGAACTATAATTAGTAGTTATGATTATAAAAAACATAATAGGGAAGTATTACTTGCGAATTCTATAGTACTTTTTGGATTATATATAATCTATATGATATTTGGTTATGTTTTATTTAAGAATTTAATATTTACACCTAATGGGCTTTTATATGTATTAAATTCATTTGTATATGTTATATGTACAGTAACTATAGGATTTTTGATAGGTACTATAACACAAAATAGGGCGGCTATTTCAGGAATTATAAATGTAGTTGCGTTAGGAACATCATTCTTATGCGGTTGCTTTGTTCCGATAGAATATATGCCTGAATCTGTGGTTAATTTATCTAAGATATTACCAACACATTATTTTGTTTCAACTAATGAAATAATTAAAACATTGGATAAGATAGATTTTAATTCTATATTACCGATTATAACTAATTTATTAATTATAGTTGTATTTTCAGTAGTATTCGTTATTTTAACTAATGTAATTAATAAGAAAAAGCAAAAAATAGCATAAAATAATTAATAAGTAAAAGTAGGTTTATCCTACTTTTTATGTTATAATTAGGTAAGAAATGTTAGAGGTGTATTTATGTCATTAAAAGAGACGATTGAAAAATATATTCCTTTAGATGAACGTGAAGAACGAGATAAGGAACAAATGTTAAAATTTATTGATAGTTTTGATGATGTTTTAACTAGAGATAATGTAATAGGACATTTTACTGCTTCTGCCTTTGTTGTTAATAAGGAGAGAACTAAGATGGCTGCTATATACCATATTATATCTGATGGTTGGGCTTATCCTGGTGGTCACGCTGATGGGGAAGAGAATTTATTAGCGGTGGCATTAAGAGAAGCAAAGGAAGAAACAGGATTAGATGTGACACCTTTAAGTGAAGAACCATTTTTGTTATCTGTTGATCCTGTAGTGCCTCATATCAAACGTGGTAAGTTTGTATCATCACATTTACATTTAGATGCATTATATCTTATGGAAGCTGATGAAAATGCTTCTTTGACGTATCCTGATGATGAAGCAAAAGGCGTAAAATGGATTGCTTTTGATGAACTAGGAAATGAGAAAATCGCGCCTTTTATTAAACCAATAGCCGCGAAAGTTATTAGTAGAATTACTAAATAGATTTATGATATAATGATATTATCAGGGAGGTTTTTATGAGAAATAAAAAAGGTTATAAAATTATAAATACTAGTGAGTATGTTAAAGAACCAGTTGATAAAGAAGTTAATGATATACTTAATTTGGAGATTAATAAGATTATTTTAACAGGTGGTAGAGGTGTAGGTAAATCAGCTGTTTTAGGTGTTTTAGAAAAAAGAGGTTTGGGTAGTGATGAAAAAACAATATATATGTGTGCAGATCCACAGGTTATTGTATCAACGGAACCTATTGATTCTTTTAACGATGCTGCGTTTGAATATTTATATGAATTACATTTTACAAGAAATTTACTATTTTATATTAAAAAGTTTTATCCTGAAATATTTGAAAAGTATTTCACTAACGATAAGAAGTTTGCTGATTATTTATTGGAAGAATTATATACTAGTATAAATAATATGGGTTATGAAGATGTTTCTATTAATTCTAAATATACTACAAAGGGATTATCAGTAGGAGTATTAGATAAGTTTTGCGCGGTAACTAATACTAATAAAATTAATCTTGCGTTTGATAGATTTGATTGGGCTAGTGGTTCAAGTGAATATGTTCAAAAACTACACGAAAGATATTTTGATATGTTTAATAAAATTATAGTTACATCTGATGATGAGACTATAGATAAAAAAGAATTAGAAGGTAAAGGATATGCTATTAAATCTATTTCATATGGTAGTGATAGAAAAACTTTAGCTGAAATAATTAAATGTAGAAAGTCATTATATGCTGGCAATGAAAGTTATGTTGAATTATTTACATCTAATACATTATTAGATAAATTATCTGTTTTTGGTTCAAATACTGATTTAGTATTGGATGCTTTATATAGAATGAGTGATTATATACATATATTTGATGGTGATGTAGAAAAAGCTTTGAAAATGGCTGTTGAAGATACGATAAAAAATAATCGTTTATTTCAAGATATATCACCTAAAACTAAATTATATTTGTGATATATTTAAGTAGGAGTAATCCTACTTTTTATGTTATAATTAGGTAAATGAGATGTTGAGGTGATATTATGAAAAAAATAGGTATAATATTCGCGATGAATGAAGAATTAGAAGAGACTAAAAAGTTATTTAATAATGTTATTATTCATTTAATTTATGATTTAAAAATATATGAGTGTGTAAATGATAATGTTACATGCTATTTATTAGAATCTGGTATTGGTAAAGTTAATGCGGCTAGAAGTACACAAATACTTATTGATAATATGGATGTTGATTGTATATTAAATGTAGGTGTAGCTGGTAGCGTATCAAAGGACGTTAATAAATGTGATATTGTTATCGCAGATAAATTAGTTCAACATGATTTTAATCTTATGGTATTTAACCGTGAAAGAGGTGAAATACCTAATATTGGTAAATATATGAATTGTGATGAGAAGTTAGTTTCTTTAGCTAAAAAAATTGATATTGATACTAACGTACATTTAGGTGTGGTTGCATCTGGTGATATATTTATATCAGATGAAAATATGGGCGCTAAAATAAATAAAAAATTTGATGTATTATGTGTAGAAATGGAAGGTGCTGCTATTGCTCAAGTATGTCAATTATGTAATATACCATTTCTAGTAGTACGAGCTATATCTGATTCACCATATGAAAAAGACAATCATATTACATTTGATGAATTTTTGAAGATTAGTTCTAATATGGCAGCTAAGTTTATCATGAAGTTTGTTGAAATGATATAGAGGATATTATTATGATTAGAAAGAATTATATAATACTATTATTAATTGTTTTAATTATAGCATTAGGTTTTGTAGTGATTAAAGAAGAATGGCCAAATATATTTTATAGTAAAGAAAGTAGTCCAGTTAATAATATGCCTTCTACTGATACTAATATATCTGATGAGGTAGATAATAATCAAGAATCTAATACTAAGCCTAATGATATAGACGCTAATAAAGAAGTTAAGGAAGATGTAGAAACTACATCTGAGACTAATAACGAAACTCACAATGATGAATCTAATGTGGTGGCTAATAAAAACTTTTTTGATGCATCTAAGTATACTGTAGATAAGAATAGAAGTAGTGATCCTACTTATAATAATGGTTTTGTTATGCCTGATATATATAATACAGGTTATACTTCTAGGTTTGAAGATTTAGTTGATTTTGATAAAAAGTATCCAGGAGTAGGTTGTACTATTACAGCTAGTAATGCAGCTAAATATAATTATACTTTTGAGGGTTTTAAATCAAGTTGTAGTTTTACTATAAACGCGGTTGATAATATTACTTTTAGAAATTTCTATATTAATTCAGATAGTTGGTATGCGATTAATATTGTTGCTTATAATGGTAATAAGTATCCAGAAAATATTTTGATTACTGATGGTGAAATTGTTGGTAGTAAATCAGCTTCAATTAATGGTAGTAACGTAACTATAAGAAGATTATATATCCATGATTATAATGGTGACGCGATGAAAATGGGAAGTAATCAAGTTATTGAAAGAAATTATATTGGACCTGGTGGTTTAGCGTCTGGTGCGCATGCAGATGGTATTCAATTATATACTGGCGCGAATAATGTTATAGTAAGAGGTAATAGGTTTGACATGATTGCTTTAAATAATCCATCTTATAAAGCTAATGCTAATCTTTTCTTAGTTTTAGAACAAGATACTGCTGATTCTATAAAAGTGACTAATAACTGGCTTAATGGTGGTGGATATACTACTTATATTGGTCATAAGAATAATGCACCTATTACTAATTTAACTTATGCATATAATAAGTTAGGTAATGGATATAAGTTTGGTTATCTTAATCATGATAAAGCTATTGGGGTTAATGGAATTAATACTCAATTATATATGGATGATTTAGGTGTTCCTTCAATAGGAAGTGTTATATATTATAATAATGGTAACCGTATTACAACTTTAAAAAATATAGGAAATAATCTTAAGATTTTAGTTAATGGTGCTAATTATACATCAAGAGATTTAGATGTTACTTTAGTCGCATTTGTATATAATGAAAAAAATGAATTAATTGAAACATATGAACAAAAAAATACTATTCATAGAAACTATACTGGTAAAGAAGCTGAAAATATTGGTAATTTAAAATTAAGTGATTTTCCATTTAATGTATCAACTATTTTAACTATAAATAATTTACCTAATTTATCAAATGGTTCATATATAGTAACTAAAGTATATTCAGGTCAATATGAAATAAGAAGTGATACAATACGTAAATAAGTAGGTTTATCCTACTTTTTATGTTATAATTATTTTAGATTTAGAAGAAATTACTGAAGAATACAATATAATGAATAGAAAGAAAATTCTTACTTTGGATAATAAAATGTCAAGTGGAGAATATGAAAATTGCAAATTAATGTATAGTTGTTATAGGAATAGGGGATAATAGAATGAAAAGAAGAAAAAAGTTAAATAGTGTGTATATGAGAGAGGTAACTAAGTCTTTAATTACAACTGAGAAAAATGATGAATTAAATTCATATGTTACATGTAAGAAAATATTAGATATAGAAAAAGAATGTAAGATATATGTTAATGGTGTGAAAATTACTTTAGTAGATAAAGGCTATACAATTTTAGAATATTCACCAATAGATAAATTATATAATGTTAGAATTTTTATTGATGATAATAGTGATGTATTACTTTATTATTTTGATGTTATTGCTGGTAGTGAATATATTGATGGTGAGATATATTATGATGATTTATATTTGGACGTTATATTTTATACCGCTAAAGCTACTGGTTCAGTTGACTATATTCAATTAGATGATGAGGCTGATTTAATTAATGCATATAATAATGGTTTAATTAGTAAGAATGATTTTGATAATGCGTATAAAATTGCTGATGAAATAATGTGTGAATTAAAAAGTAATAATAATATATTTGTAAATAGAGGTTTATTTGATTTAAATTAATATTTAGAAACGAAATTATATTTAATTTCGTTTTTTATGTTATAATTATTTTAGGTTTAGAAGAGGTGAAATAATGAAAGATTATTTTAAAGATGATGAATATTGGAAAGAAAATATTAATAAAAGTTTAGAAGAAGATTTATGGATTACTGATTATAAAGACTATTTAAATAGTGGTTTATGTTTAGATTTAGGATGTGGTATAGGTCAATATTCTAAATGGTTTATGGATAATGGTTATGAGGTTATATCATCTGATATTTCTAAAATTGCATTAGAAAAAGTAAAAGAGTTTAATGATAATATCGTTAATCTAGATATGAGAGAAAAACTACCTTTTGAGGATAATAAATTTGATTTAGTATTCGCTAATTTATCTATTCATTATTTTAATGAAGCTGATACTAAAAATTTAATGAGTGAAGTTAAAAGAATACTTAAAAAAGGTGGTTTATTTATAGGTAGTGTTAATGGATTACAAGTATTAAATAAGATGAAGGACGCAGAAGAAATAGAACATCATTATTATCTTAATAAGGGTAAATATAGTAGATTATTTGATGTTGAAGATGTAAAGAAATACTTAAGTATTTTTGATATATTAAAGATTGATGAAAGAGAAACTATTAGATTTGAAATGAAGAAAAATTATATAGTTTTTATAGTAAAGAAGTAGGTTTTTATGGTACAAATAATTAAAATTAATGTAGATGGTAAAGAATATCAAATAGAGTGGGCTTTATCAGAGTATTTTGATGAATTAAAGGGTATGAAATGTATGCTTAATGAAGTAGCTGCTGATCAAATTGTATTAATTAATAATTTATCAGAGGTTGCTAAAATATTACTATCTGCAGTAGCAGGTGCAGTAATACAATATTTAATTGATAATGATGTTTCAATCGATAAAATATTTAATAGTGGATATTTTGTTGTTCAAAAATAAATAGGAGTGTAATATGATTACAATTAGTGAAATAACAATAGAGGAATTTGAAAATAATATATATGATAAATATATTACTTTGTTTCCAGAAGATGAACAAAGGGATTGGAAGAAAGTAAGAAAAACATATGAACTTGGAATTGAAAAGATATATAAGGCATCTTTAGATGGTAAGGATATTGGATTCTTTATGTTAGAAAAAATAGATGGTTATCCATATTATGGAGATTATTTTGCAATATATAAAGAATATCAAAATCAAGGTTATGGTGCTTTAGCGATAAAGAAATTATTAGATGAAGTAGTAAAAGATGTTGGTCTTGTGGGTGAAATTGAAAAAGTAGATGATAATAATTCTAATACAGTTAGAAGAGCTAAATTTTATGAAAGATTAGGATTTAGTGTTTTGGATACTAAGTATTCATTATATGATGTTTTATATAATCCTTGTGTGTATCCAAAAAACTTTGATATATCAAATATAAATGATATATTATTTAAATATTATGAATTAAATGTTGGGTTAGATAATTTAAAAAAACACTGTAGAATAGTAAAATAAAGTATCTCTACGTCTTGTATGGATACTTTTTGTGAATTATTTGTTATATTGATAGTGGAAGGAGGGATTTTATGGATCAAGAAAAGATCGGAAGATTTATAGCAGAGTTAAGAAAAGAAAAAAGCTTAACTCAACAAGAATTAGCAGATAAGCTAAATGTTACTGATAGGGCTATATCACATTGGGAAAATGGTAGAAGATTACCAGATATTTCACTATTAAAAGAATTAGGTGAAGTATTTAATGTTACTATTGATGAATTAATTAGTGGTAAAAGAATGACAGCAGATGAACAAAAGAAACTATTAAATGAAAGTATAGTTGAAATATATACATCAAGAAGAAGGGTAGAAAATTTACAAATACTAACTGAATTACTTATATTTGCAGGTATATTAATAACTATTACTTTAACTTCATTTATATCTAAATCAGTAACTGAAAAGATTATAACTGTTTGTATTGGTTCATTTGTATGGACATTTGGAATAATACTAAGAGTATTATTAAGAAAAATATATAATCCATTTAATAGAAAATAGTGATTATAACACATATTAAGGTAGGAGAAATCCTACTTTTTATGTTATAATTGATTTAGGTTAAATGAGGTTATATTATGGATGTTATTAAATTTGATTTAAATGAACTTAAAAATAAGCATGATGGTTTTTCATACTATATTCTAGGAAGAAGTTATGACTTAGAAGAAAATGGTGCGAGTGAAGATTTTGATGAAGCATTGAAATATTATAATAAAGGTATGGAGTTGAATTATCCTTTATGTGAGTATTCACTTGGTATATCACTTATATTAGGATTAGGTGATGTATTAGAAAAAGATTTTGAAAAGGGAAATAAATTATTAATAGATGCTTATCCTAAAATTCTAGATTTGATTAGTAATCAAGATTTATCATTAGAGGAAAGAATATCTGCTAAATTTGTTACAGGTGCATATTATTATTTTGGATTAGGTAATATAGAAAAAGATGATAAGAAAGCATTTGATATAATTAGTGATTGTGCTTTAGCGGGGCATATTGCTGCAATATATGATTTAGGTGCGAATTTCTATTATAATGGTGTAGGTACTTTAAAAGATATTGAAAAAGCTAAACATTATTTAAGTATGGCCTGTGAAGCTGGACTTCCAAGGGCAATAAAGAAATATAATGAATATGGTTTTGATGATAAAATAAGATGTTAAAATGGAGGATATAAATGTCATATAAGTTAAGTGATAAAAAATTGGAATTATATAATGATAGACAAAAGATGATAGATATTAATTCTTTTCCAAAAGATTTAACTATTATATCTAACACATGCATTGGTGGTAGATTATATCATGATTATCATCAAAAGTTTTTATCTCCGACAATTGACTTTTATATGGAACCTGAAAGCTTTGTTAAATTTTGTTGTAATTTAAAATATTATTTAGATTGTGAAATAATACCATTACCAAATTATAAACTTGATCATTTAAATAATTTCTTATTCTGTGATATTGGTGGTTTAGTTGCTGGGTTTGGTCATACTAATGATTCATATGAAAAAATAGTTAGTAAATGGAATGAGAGAAAGAAAAGAGTAAATTTTGATAATATAGTTATTATCGCGACTGATAGAAATGTATTTAATAATCCTTTTACTAGATGTGATGAGAAAGTAGTAAAAGAATTTGGTAAAATACCATATAAAAAAGTATTATTTAGTGTGGTTGATTATAAATCTGATTATGTTTCATATTTACCAAGTTTTAAGGATGAAGAAGCTTGTCCTGAAGCTACTAGGCCATCTTTAATTAAAAAAGGGAAATATATAATAGAGGAAGATGGATTTGATTTAGATAAATTTATATGTAATTAAAGAGGTGATACTATGGATGAATTATTTGATGTATTAAATGAAAAAGGTGAGTTTACTAACCAAATTGAATCTCGTGACGAATGTCATAAAAAAGGTTTGTGGCATAAAGCAGTAGTTGTTTTTATAATTAGTACAGATAATAAAAGAGTATTGCTTCAACAAAGGAGTTCTAATAAGAAATTGTGGCCTAATTTATGGGATATAACTGCTGGTGGTCATGTATTAATTGGTGAATTTGGATATCAAACTGTAATTAGGGAAACTAAAGAAGAAATAGGTATTGATATTAATAAAAATGATTTAGAATTTATTGGTGGTACTATATCAGAGAATATATCAGGAGATATAATAAATAGACATTTTAATGAATTTTATATTGTTCATAAAGATATTGATATTAAAGATATTGTATTACAAGAAGACGAAGTACAAGATATAAAATGGTTTAATAAAGAAGATATTATCAACAAAATAAATAATAATTATGATACACTAACTGATAAAGTTGGATGTTGGAATTATCTATTAAAATATTTTGAGATAAATAAAGGAGTTAATATAAATGCTTGAGTCATACGAAAGTGTAAGTCCAACAGCAATACTTACATCATATCCTAGGATATTTACAGATATTCCATACGAAAAAGATATATATGAATGGTTAAATAAATACTGTGATAAGAGTGTTAAACTAAATAAATTATTAGCGCCTGAAATAGAAGCAAGATATAAATTAACTAATAAGTTATTAGATCAATCAAATATAACTCAAGTATTGGAATTAGCTGCAGGTTATACTTCTAGAGGATTAATGTATTCACAAAAAGGATATAAATATGTTGAAATGGATTTAGAAGAAGTTTCTAATAATAAGAAAAAATTAATAAATGAGTTATTTAATGCGAATGATAATTTAAAAATAGTAAGTGGTAATGTTATTAATTATGATGATTATATTAAATGTGATAAATATTTTGATAATGGAAAACTTGCCGTAATTAATGAAGGATTATTAAGATATCTTACTTTTGATGAAAAGAGAATAGTTGGAGAAAATATTTATAAATTATTAGAAAAGCATGGTGGGGTATGGATTACTTGTGATGTTACTCCAAAAAGATTTATACAAAAACAAGATGAACAAAATCCAAATCTTAATAATGATATTAATACATTAACATCAAGAAATAATTTAAATGATAGATTTGAAGATGAAGAACATATTAGAAAATTCTTTGGTGAGATTGGATTTAATAATATAGAAATACATAAATTTATTGAGATGAAAGATGATTTAAAATGCTTTGAAATGTTAGGTATTGATAAAGATTCGTGTGATGAATTATTAGAAAATGCCTTAGTAGCAATTTTAAAAATATAAATATAATACTTTAAAGAGGTGATACTATGAATATTAATATTAAAAGAGTAAAAATAATTACTACTGTACCAGTAGAAAATGTTAGAGAAGTTAGACACGCTATTTGTGAAGTTGGTGCTGGAATTATAGGTAATTATACATATTGTTCTTCATCTACTAAATGCGTTGGAACATTTAAACCTAATGAAAATGCCAATCCATATATTGGTGAAAATAATAAATTAGAATATGTAGAAGAAGAAAAATTAGAAGTCGTTTGTAACGTAGAAAATGTAAAAAGTGTTATATCAAGATTAAGGGAAGTTCACCCTTATGAAGAACCCGCTATTGATATAATTCCTTTATTAAATGAAGAAGATTTTTAATTAAGAGGTGTAATAATGGAAGAAAAATATATTATAATACATGGAAGTTTCGGTTCAAAAGATGGTAACTGGTTTCCTTGGTTAAAGAATGAATTAAATGGTAAAAATGTAGTTGTACCTCAAATGCCTGTAGGTGTAGGTAATCAAAACTATGAAAATTGGGCAGATGTATTAGATGGTTTAAATGTAGATGAAAATACTATTATAATAGCTCATAGTATTGCACCTATATTTGTATGTAAATATTTAATTACAAATAAAATAAAAGTTAGAAAATTAGTATTTGTTTGTGGATTTAATAATTATCTAGGAATTGATCCTTCATTTGATGCAGTTAATGCACCGATGTTTATAGATAATTTAGAAGATATTAAAAAATATTGTAATAATATTGTTTGTTTTTATTCTGATAATGATCCATATGTTAAATTTGAAGTTGAAAAATCATTCGCGGATTCAATTTCGAATAAACAATATGTAATTAAAAATGGTGGACATATAAATGCAGAAAGTGGTTATACAAAGTTTGAGGAAATATTAAAAGTAATATAATATTTTAAAAGGAGATGATTATATGAATAATATTGTATTAACATCATGTGGTTTTAGAGATGAAGAATTTAAAAATGAATTCTATAAAATTATTCCTAAAGAAGAATTAAAAAATAAAAAAGTTTTATATATTACGACTGCAGTTGATGGTGAAAAGAATAATAATAAAGATTGGGTTATGAAAGAATATAAAACTATTTTAGATTTAGGAATAGATGAATCTAATATTACCGAGTATAAAATAGGTAATGATATTAATGTAGATTCTTTTGATATTATTTATATGATGGGTGGAAATACTATATATCTTCTTGATATGGTTAGAAAATACAATTTTGGTGAAGTAATAAAAGATTTTATAAATAAAGGTAAAATATATATCGGTTCAAGTGCTGGTAGTCAAATACTTGGTACTACAATTAGTTTAAATGCTGTATATGAAGATAATTTTGTTAATATGACTGATTTTACTGCTTTAGGTATTGTAGATGGTGAAATAGTACCTCATGCGAATAAGAAAGAAGAATTAATTAATAATTCAAATAGAGATGATTTAATACTTCTTTATGATGGTAGAGGTATAATAATATAATATTAAAAGAGGTGTATATATGAAAAATATAATTATTACAGGAGCAGCTAATGGAGTCGGTAAAGCAGTTGCGAATATTTTAAAGGATAATAATTTAATATTAATTGATGAAGATAAGGAAAATCTTATTTCTTTAGCTAATTCATTAAATGCAAAATTTTATGTTTGTGATCTATCATATGATAGTCAAATTGAAAGTATGATAACTGATATTAAATCTAAATATGATAAGATTGATTGTTTAATTAATTGTGCTGGAATGTGGATTTCAGGCGATATGTCAAAATTAGAATTACCAATATTTGATAAAATGAATGATTTAGGTAGAATAAGGAAGGTAATTGATACTAATGTATTTGGAACTATAGCCATGATTAAAAGTATATTCC
>JAEEGK010001755.1_pt1 | contig 54239 bp, 26 predicted proteins | sample 8958771 | NCBI WGS metagenome assembly JAEEGK01 (sample SAMN16246547, study PRJNA631951) | gut metagenome | biome: gut microbiome; feature: rumen; material: SC-attached | host: Bos | place: Iran: Karaj | collected 2018-10 | reverse complement strand
ACAATCCCCAATCCCCAATCCCCAAATCCTTTTAATTTTTTAAAATACAATATAATTTTTTCAATTCAATAATTTAATTCTTCAATTATTTTTTAAATAAATATTAATATTATTTTAATTTTTGTTAATTCATGTTTCAATAATAAATAAAAATTTATATATATATAAAAATAATAATTATTTTTCTATTATTAAATCGTTTTTTATTTCTTCAGGACATTTTTTAGAAGTTTCAGAAAAAACAAATGAAGAAATATTATCAATATCATTTATTAATTCCTCATCATTTTCATCACATTCTAATAATTTATTTTCCTTCATATTCTTATTATAAGATATAATGCTGTTATTAAAATTGTCTTTTGAATCTTTTAAAATATTATTATTTAAATTCAAATTTTCTTTTAAAAGATTATTATCATTATTTTTATTTATAAATAAATTTCTTAAAATATAATCTTTATCAACAAATGAACTAATAATTTTTTGGGCTACATTTTCTTCTTCTTTCATATTTTCTTTATCATGATTAACAAAATCAAATCTTGATTTAATTCTAATTTCAGAATTGTTTCTGGAATATTTCATTATATTGTCATTTAAATATATTTTATCAGGAGAAGGAAATATAGTTCTTTTATTCTTACATTGTAAAATTAAACATTTTTTAATATCTTCATTAAAAATATTTGCAATTTTAATACAATTTAAAATTTCATTTTTTTGATTAATATTTTCATTATCTTCTGTTAAAGAAACATCTTTATTTTTTTTATAATTAAATTCAGCAAAAGTAACAATAATATAATTATTATAAACATAATTTTCATTCATTGAAAGAAATGCAATTGCAGCTTCATTTTCAGAAGAAAATTTAACATAAGCACAATTATTAAATAATGAAATTGAAATTATATTTCCATATTGTCCTAAATATTCATATCTATATAAAAGTGATTTATCTAAAACTAGTAATGGAAGATTTTGAATAAAAATTATTTTGTTTGAAGGTATATTTTTATTTAAATTTGATTTTAAATAATTATTGTATCTTTGCCTTTTTGGTTTTTGAGTATATTGAGTATTTTGATATTTTTTATGTTTTCCCATTTGAAATTTTTTATAATTAAAATTTGAATTTGAGCTTATTTTAAATATTATATTGTTATATTTTATTTTATTTATAACATTTATTATTGTTTTTGTTTAAAGAATTCTAATTATATATTAATTTTTATTATTTAAATGAATTTTATTAAATATTTTTTTTATTTTAAAGTGATTTTATTTAAATAATTTTAGACAATTTCTCCTTTATCATTAACAAAATTCATTAAATAATTTCTAAAATCTATCATTGCATTTTTTAATAAATCTCTTTCTTTAACAGTAAAATTATAATTTTTTTCAACATTTTTATATTCATTTAAAAGTTTATCTTTAAATTCTTCAAATTCTTTTTCTTTTAATTCATTTAATTTTTTATTTTCATCATCTTTAATAATTAAATCATTTTTTTCTTTCATTAATTGAGAAATTTGCATAAGCGAACCATTATATTTAACTTCAAGTTCATTTTTTTGTTTAGATAAATTTTCTTTAACTTCTTTTGAAGAATTAGCATATTGACTTAAATTTTCAATATCATATTGCATTTCTTTCATTAAAAATCCATATCTTTTTATTCTTGCATTTAATGCTAAATTAACAATATCTAATTCTTTTAATTCTTTTAAACTTTCAAAACAATTAAATAAAAGTTCTGAAAATTCATCAATAAAATATTGCATGAACTTAGTATAATTTTCTTTATCTAATTTTGCTTTTAAAAAATAACCAATTAAAACTTTTATTTCTTCAGCAGTATTAAATTCAAATTTAATATTAATTGTTTTATCTCCATTCAATGCTTCTAAAACTGATTTATCATAATCACTTAAATTAACAATTTCATCTTTTGGAAAAGCAATCATTTTAGAATTTAATTCATTCATATAATTTTGTTCATTTAAATATTTATTAATTTCATTTTCATCATTTTTAATAATACTTAAAAATCCTTTTAAAAAATTTTTAGTTTTTGGATTAATATTTTCATCATGTTTTTCTCTTAAAGGTTTTCTAATAATATTTTCAATAAAAAGAAGTGAATGAGTTAAAATATATCTTAATTTATTACCTGGAATGACATGTTTTTGAGTATATTTTTTAATTAAATCATACATATCTTCATTATCAATTTCTAAAGTTTTTGCTAAATCTTGACTTGTTAATTGAGTTATTATTTCTTGTTTTTGTTTAATTTTTTTTTCTAAATATTTACATTTAAATTTATAATAAAAATCAGTATGTAATGTTTTATTTATTGATGTTAAACTAAATGAATAATCTTTTGGTAAATATGATAATATTCTTTCTATATTTTTTTCACTTTTAAAAACTTCTTCAAATGGTGATATTAATCTCATGTGACTTATATCATTTGTTAATTTTAAATTTGTAGATTTTAAAGTTTCTATTTCTTTTTTCAAATCTAATATTATTTTATTTAAAGATTCAATTTTTTCATTTGAAGAATCTTCATTTTTTTTTATTTCTTCTTTTAATTTATCATTTTCTTCTTTTAAAATTATAATACTTCCTTTTAAAGTTTTATTCTCATTTTCTAATGAAGATATTTTTCCTTCTAAATTTTTTTTTTCTAACTCAATATCAAAATCTTCTTTTGTTTCTATTGTTTGAATTTCTTTTGAAAAAGTATTTGGATATTTTTCTTGTTTTATTTTTTGGAATAATTTAACATAAATACTTAATTGTTCAATTAAATAATTATAATCATTAATATTTAAAGTAATATTAGTTAATTGTTCTTTTTTTATATCTAAAGTATTTAATTCATAATCAAATTCTGATGTTTCTTCTTCTTCTTCTTCTCCTAAATTATTTTTATCTTCATTATTTTTTGTTTCTTCTTTATCACTCATTTTTAAAAATAAAATAAAATAAAATAAAAAAATAAATTAACTTTTCTAAATAAAATTTTTAAAATCATTTTTTTTCTAAATTAATAAATTTTATTTAATTTATTTTTTTACTTTTTATCAATATAGCTTAAAAATTCCAAAGAATCTAAAATTGAATTTAATGCATAATCAAATCTATTTTTCTTAAATTCTCTTAATGCAATATCATTATTTTGTCTTATATTATCAACTAATTTATAATAATCAACAGATTTATATTTAACAGGTATAGGAAGAGTAAGTGGATTTTTTGTTTTAAAATCTTTTTTCCCTTTTTCTTTAGAATTAACAACTTTTTGAGTTCTTGGACCAGCTGGTTCATATTTAACTTTTTTCATAGAAGGTTTAGAAATATTTTTATTCATTTGATTATTTTGCATATTATTCATATTTTGATTAGGAAATCCTCCCATATTATTATTTCCCATATTATTCATATTTCCCATATTATTCATATTATTCATATTTCCCATATTTCCCATATTATTCATATTTCCTTGATTTCCAAAAGGATTAGAATAACCACCCATTCCCATATTATTTTGACTACCAAATGGATTAGAAAAACCTCCTCCCATATTATTATTGTTATTAATGTTATTGTTATTATTATTTATAGGATTATTATTATTATTATTATTATTTTTAGGATTATTATTTATATTATCCATCATATCAGCCATATTATCAATTTCATCATTTAAATCATCATCTTTTTGACCAGGATTTTGTTCTAAATTCTCATTAGGTCCTCCTCTATGAGGAACTTCACCTTTTTTAAGTGATTTCATTATATCAACTGCTTTCCATTTACAATATTTTTGACATTTTTTCATTTCTTCATCAATAGGACCATAATCACTTAAAACATCAATAAATCCAATCATTAATCTAAATTTAGTATATGTTTTCATAGTAACTGTTCCATTTCTATCTTCATAATCAACTTTTTGGAAAAAATCATTTAAGAAAGTTTGATAATCTATTAAAGGACATTTTTGATCTTCTGGATTTATTGTTTTTTTATCTTCTTGAAGTTCTTTCATCATTTCAATTAATTTTTGTTTATCATCTCCAACTCCTTTTCCTTGACTTAAATCTTTATTCATTTGTGTTACTACATACATTCTTATTTTAAATCCAACTTTTATATTTTTTTGTTCTACACTTTTTCCACCTTCCCATAATGGATAATATTTATCTACTAATGTTTTTTGAGGACGCATATTTTTAATATAAAATTAATATTTTTTGTATATTTTTTTTTTTTTGGATTTTTTTTATTTTAATTTTGGATTTTTCATATTAAATAATTTTAATTAATAATTTTTTAAATGATTAAAAATGAAACTAATAATGGTAATTTTGAAGATTATATTTGTTTTTCTTTAAGAAAAAAAAATGATATATTTCATAGGAAATATGTTAATAAAATATTATATTATGATATTATGAATTCTTTAATTAATGATGATGAAAGAAAACATAATAATTTTTTTTTTACAGGAGGATATGATTCAATTATTAAATTATGGGAAAATAATCATTCAAAAAGTTTAAAACTTTTATATAATTTTGAACATCACATTAATTTAATAAGTGATTTAGTAATATCAAATGAAAATAATTTTTTATTTTCTTCTTCATATGATAAAACAATTTGTTTATGGGATTTAAATTCTATAACAGATATTCAAAATTCTATAGGAAAAGATTTAGAAAAAACTATTATTCCAAAATGTATTTTTTCTTCATGTCATAATAATAATATAACTTGTTTAAAATATGATAATAAAAATGAAATTTTATATTCATCTGATATTGATGGAAAAATATGTAAAATTGATTTAAATAAAGGTGATCCAGAAACAATAAAAGAAGAAGAAATATTTACAAATAGTCATGAAATTTATTCTTTTGGATTATATAATAAAGGAAAAAATTTAATAACTAATTTTGATAATGAAATTTCATTGATTGATCTTAATGAAAATATAATAATTAAAACTTTAAATGCTCATAATGATATGATTAATAAAATACAATTAAGTTCTGATAATAAAACCTTTATTTCTGTTGATCAAAGTAACAGTATTAAATTATGGGATCTTGGAGAACAAAAATTAATAACTTCTATTGACAAATTTGAAAAAAAAAATATTTCTAGTATATATGTTTATAAAGATTTTAATTCATTATTACTTGGATTTGAAAATGGACAAATTTTAATATATGATATTAAAAAAGATAAATATTCTTATTTTGATAATTTAGGAAAAAAAATAATTGATATTACAATGAATGAAAAAGAAAATCAAATTACGGTAAGTCTTGATAATGGCCTATTGAATATTTATGATTTTAATTATCAAAAAATAAATTTTAATTTTGATTTAAAGATTATTGATGGCATTGAATTAAAAAAAGTAAATTATCCAAATAATAATAAAAAAGATTTGATTATAAAATATGAAACTCAAATTGTAAAAAATGAAATAAAAGAATATTTTCCAATGAATAATAAAATATATACAGTTTTAAAATATGATAATGGTGAAAAAAATGAAATAATAAACTTAATGAAAATGGAATCTGTAAAAGGATTAAATGATATGAAATATGAAGACTTAATACATAAAATAGAGATGGTTAATAATGATAATTTAAATAATTGGAATGAAATTAATTATGATACTGGAATTTTAAATATGATTTTAAATGAAAAAAACTGTTTTAATAATTCTTTATCAAATTTAAATTTTAATTTTATTGAAAATTTAGTAGATTTAAATTTTTGTATTAATTCATCTACACATCTTTATTTAAATCAAAATGAAGAAAATGCTTCAACAGATAAAACTTTTGGTGCTTTTATTTTAAAAAATTTAGGAAAATATATTTTAAATGAAAAATTTGAAAGTATTTTCGATAATTTTAAATCTATTATTGGGAAAATGAATAATTGTGATATGTATGATATTACTAATAATATCTTTATTAATACTCGTGTAAATGGAAAAAAATATAGTTTTTATTTACAAGATCATTGTAAAAAATTAATTCCTCAATTTTGTCATGATATCTTTACAAATCCTTTTAATAAATTATTTAATCTTTTATATAAAAAACAAATATTTGATAAAGATTTTTCAATAATATTAAATGTTTCTGAAGTCAAAGATTTATTAAAAGAAGATGAACAAAAAAAAGAAGATAATATTACAATAAATTTAAAACCTAATCATTATTTTAGACAATTAATTAAAATTCTACTTAAAAGAATTTTTGATAAGAATTTAATTAAAGAAAAAATAAAAAAGGAAATCATAAAATATAAAATAAATGAAAGAGGTGAGCAACTTTTAAATGATGATACATATTTTTTAAAATTTTTTTATATTAAAATTATCCTTAATCAAGATAATATTATTTATTTAAATAAAAAAGATTATTATGATTTAAAAATTGCTTATATAATGAAATTATTAAATGATAAAGAAAATACAATAATATTTAAAATATATTATAATAATATCAAATCTGTAAGTCAAATTTTTGAAATAATATAATTTAATATAGTGTTAAATTTATATATTTAATAATAATAAAATTTATTATATTTACCTTATAATATATTTCCAATAAATTCAAAAAAATAATTAAACATAATATATTTTTATTTTTTCTCCAATTTTATTATATTATTTTTTTCTAAGTTTATATTATAATACGTGAATAAATAAACAAATTGTAATAACTATTTATAATGTTAAAAACATCAGAGTTTTCTACAATACAATTAACTATATATTATAATGAAATAAAAGATTTGAATCTTCTTTACACATATTTTTCTCATAATAATACAAATTACGATGATATCAAATTAATAATAGAAAATCTTGAAAAATATAGTTCTAAACTAAATAAAGAATATATTGAATCAATTAATTCTAGAATAAATTTACTTGAATCAGAATCAATTTATATTAGGCAAAAAATGCTTTTTTCTTATTTATCAGATAATTTCTTATTTGATACAGATGAAGATAGGAAAGAAGAAATAGAAAAAATAATAAAAGTAGAAAATGATTTAATAAAACAATCTTCAAATATAATATCTCATAAATCAATATATAATAATAAAGATAATAACATAGATGATATATTAAAAAAAAATTTAGAAAGAATGAGAAGATTTTTATATTTTGAACATTTTTTTATATGGTTCAATGATTATTTATCTTATTATGAAAAAACAGTAAACACAATATTTAAAAAAAAATCAATTTTACCAATTCAATGGAAATATTATTTAGCAATAATGGCATCTTCAACAATGAAAAATGAATATTTAACAAGATTATTTGAAGAAGAATTTTTAGATAATAATGGAGATCCAAATTGGTTAATTATTGGATTAAATGTTGTACCAAATAAACTAAAAAAATTAGCTTCTTTAAATAATATAATTGCCCATCAACCTTGGAATATTAATATTGAAGAATTAAAAAATGTAAAAAGTGTTTTAAGTATAAATGAAATAACAGAAGCTTGTATTATTTTAATTCAATTTCAAAAAATATCTCTTATAGAAGAATTAATTGAATTTAAAAAATATAATAATGAAAATGATATTCAAAGAAAACCAAGTAAAGATATGAGTGAAAAAATTGATGTAATGTTTCAAGAACATATTTTTAATGTGATTAATGAAATTAAAAAAGAAGAAGAAGATATTATTGAAGAAGAAAACGAATCAAATGATAAAGATACAAGTGATGCTAGTAATAAATTAAATAATATTTCTGATTTATATAATATTAAACAATCTTCTTTTAATAGTGTTGATTCATGGGAAAAAAATGATAAAAATTTATCAGATGAAACAAATGATATTTTTCAAAAATACTTATCAGATGATTATGAAAAAATTGCATTTAAAGGACCTAATAAAAATGTTTCTTTAAGTTATTATGAATATAATTGGTCAGATTATGGATATTATTATTTAAAAAATATTTCTCCAAATTTAATTACATGTATAAATGATGAAATGAAATATATTATTGAATTAACTTCTAATTCTTTAGGATTTAAGAAATATAGTTCTTCTTTGAATTCTTTATATATTAAACAAGCAATTATTAATTATGTAGAAAAATTATTTGGATATTATCATGAAGATTATAACTATAAAAATATTTCAAAATTACTTTGTTGTAATATAAATTATACTAAATTTATTAAAAAATTTGTTTGTTATCCTAAAAAAGTCTCTTTATGTGATTTTCAAGAGATGAATACTATATTTTTACATGAAGAAATTATGCATATTATTTTATTAATTGCTACCATTAAAATGAAAATTCAATTAATATTTTTGTCAAAGGCAATTGATGAATTATCGAAAAATTATCAAAATAAAGAAATTAATTGCTGATTGGCAATAAAATTATTTATAATTTTTAATTTTGAAAAATAAATTTATTATGTTAATATAATTTTAATAAATTAGGTAATTAAATTTAGTCATTTCAAATATGTTATTTATATTAAAATAAATAATCAAATTATTTTTAATATAATATTTTAAATTATTTGAAAATAAATAAGAGTTTGAAAAAAAGATTTAAATATTTAATATTTAATATATTTGTAATAAAAAAACAGTAAATGAAATTTAAAACAATTTATATATTTTTTAATATTAATTAAGTTAAATTCAAACTATATAAATTAGAAATTAATTATTTAAAGTTTTAAGTAATATTTTCATTAAAAATATAATAGAGTTTATACTTAACTAAATAATGATTAATAATCCAATACATATTTAATCTAGACTGAATGAAAATATCTATATTTAAAAAATATAAAAAAATCAACCTATTAAATCTCAAATTGAAAAAATACTAAGTATGCTCTGAATTCATAAAATTATTAATATTAAAATTAGAATTAATTTTCATAAAAGATTTTTGTGATTTTAATTTAGAATGCTCTTTATCTGTATTTTCAATATCTTTACCTTTATTTTCTTCAAGAATTCTTTGAAAATATTCCTGATAAAATAAATCAGGATTATTTAAATTAATTTGATTTCTTTCAATATTTTGATTTAAAGTTATTAATAAACTTTTTCTTTTTATTTTTGTTGGACCATTTTCTTTAGTATTCATTTTCTTTTGTATTTCTTTTTTAGTTAATGCTTTAATATTTTTATTATTATCTTTTTCATTATTTGATTTAAATTTCGTAAAAACAGGTTTAGAAAGTTGTGAATTAGAATTAAAAAATGAAATACTTTGTCTTCTTCTTTTTTCAGGAGAAATTTTAATTTTAGGAAAATTATCTTTCCTATTAGTATAATTATTTAATTTTTTATTATCTGAATCACTTGAACTTTTTGAATTTGATTTACTTATTAAATCTTCTTTACCTTTTAAAATATTACTTATTTTTGCACGAAGTTTTTTATCTTTTGTATATTTATAATCACTTAATTCATTTATATTTTCATATTCAGAATTTAAAGTAAATGATATTTCAGTTGAACAAATCGAAAGATTTAGAATAGTTGTATCAATATTCATTTTATTACTATTATCATTTCCATATGCTTTTATAAAAGTTTTATATGTATTATATTCTTTTTTTATTCTTGTTTTTAATTCCTTTGTTTTATTTTTTGTATATTTATTTTCTTCATTTAAATCTCCATTAAAAAATGTTTCATTTGGATATATTTCATCATTAATATCATCAGGTAAAAAAGGAGTAACTTTAATTATTGATTTTTTATCTAAATATCTATGTGTATTTAAATCAGATATACTTTTTGTATTCATATATGATTTAATATTATTACTTTTATTATTTCTTTTTTTAGTATTTTTGCTTATTTTAGTATTTTTACTTATATTAGTATTTTTGCTTATTTTAGTATTTTTACTTATATTAGTATTTTTGCTTATTTTAGTATTTTTGCTTATATTAGTATTTTTGCTTATTTTAGTATTTTTACTTATATTTGTATTTTTGCTTATATTAGTATTTTTAATATTAGTATTATTGCTTATTTTACTATTGTTACTATTTTTACTTATTTTACTATTGCTACTATTTTCACTATTTTGACTACTACTACTATTTTTACTTATTTTACTATTACTACTATTACTATTATTACTATTTTTACTTATTTTACTGTTTTTACTATTTTTATCAATAAATGAAGAAGAAGATTGTTCATCAGATTTTTCACTAATATGTTGATTACTTATTGTATTTTTCTTCAGAATAGAATTAGAACTTTCTGATTCTGATGACTTTGAAGAAGAAGATTTCTCATTAATATTATTTAAAATTGATTCAGTTAAATCAGTAAAAGATGGAATAGATTTTAATTCACTTTCATTTAAATCAGCTAATTGTGAAATTTCTGAGTTTTGGAATTTTTTATTAGTTTGATTAATTACTTTATTTGCATTATGATTATTTTTTCCATGAGAAGATAAAAAAATATTTTTAATTTTATTCATTAATCTTTTAATCTGTTCAAAATTAAAAAGAGACTTTTTAATTATTTGTTTCCAAATTGAAGGAAAACTTGTTGAAATATCAAGTGCATCTTTTTTATTTAAAAAATACAATTCAGCTTTTTTTGTTTTTACTCTTAAATTTAAAGGAGATCTTTGATTAAGAAACATTAATATATCACCAAAATGTTCATTTCTTCTTAATTCTAATATTTTATACATTTGAAATGAATTAATATCATCTAATAATGAATATCTTTTTTTTCTTCTTTTAAATTTTGCTAAAAAACGACGAAATCTCTTTTTTTTAATTTTTGGTTTTATTTTTTTTGATAATGAATTTTTAAGTAATAATGATTGATCTTTTAAAGTTACTTTTTCTATTATATCAGTTGGTTTAGTATTAAAATCTAAAGGAAGTTCTAAAGATAATCTTCCTCTTTTAATAAATATTATTTCTTCTACAAAATCACCTTCTTTAATTAATACATCATTTCTAACTGAGAGAATTGGATTAAAATTTAATATTACTTTTACAATAAAATCAATATTATCAAAATTTTTAAAAAATACAAAATTATTTATAATAGGTTTATACATTTCATAAATTAAAAGATTAGTTAATCCAACAGGTAATGATTCAAAAATAATTTTTTTATCTAATTTTTCTTCATCTTGTTTATATTTTAAATACCTAGTTATTTTTTCATATAAATCTTCAGGGAATTTAGGACAAGATAATTTAATACTATCTAATATTTTCACTTTATTTTCATATTGTTCTGTTTTTTCATTTAATACTTTAACATAATTACCTATTGAAGTAATAATCCAAGAATAAGCAAAAATTCCAATACATTCCATAAATAATCCAAAAACTTTTTCTCTTGGTGTTACACAAACTATATCACCATACCCAACTGTTGTTAATGTTTCTATTGAATAATATAATGATAATAAATATAATTTTATATATGATAAGTCTTCAAATCCATAATAAATAATCCAATTTGGATAATCATTTTTTCCTATAAATATAAATATATTTGATACTATATGAAGTGCTATTAAAAATGTTATTAAATTACTATAAATTTTTAAATAATCACTAAAATGTCTTATTTCATTTAAAAAATTGGATACTTCTTCTAGAAATTTATTATTACATAGTACTTTATATAATTTAACAATTCTAAAACATATAAATAAATAATATAAATTATTATGAAATAAAGGAGCATTCATAAATGTTTTATTTTTACATTTTCTATCAGATAAAGTTAATAATGTTTTAATTGGTAATGCTGCAATAATATCTAAAAAAAACCAATTTTCCATATAATTTTTTGCAATAATTCTTAAATCAGTATTTAATATTTCATCAAAATTATAAAAAGCAACAAAAAAAGGTATAATACAATCACTAATATAAATAATATCAATAAATAATTCAACAATATTATCCCAGTTAAAAGCATTATTTTTACAATAAATATCATTAGAACCTAAAAAAATAGGGATATAAAATATGTTAAAAAAAGCACAAATGCAAACTAAAAAATCTATTAATATAACATAAGGAGAATCAGGTCTAATATAAAAAAGATTCATTTGATCTTCAATTATTTCTTCATCATCTAATGAATCATATACATAACCTTTTTTTTGTAAATATCTATATCTTTGTTCTTTAAAATTTATATCTTCATCTTCATCATCAATTGGATTTTTTATTATAGAAGAATTTATTATATTATGTGCATCATCAATTATAAATTTTTTATTTTCTTTAAATTTACCTATTGTATCTCCTATAAAAGTATTTTTTATTTCTTTTTTTAAATCATTTAATTTTAAAATACCATCATTATTTATTTTTGTTTGTTTAATTAATAATTCATTATTTTTATCACTATCATATGCATTTTCACTTTTATTATCAATAAATTCTATATTATTACTTTTAAAATTATAATTATTATTTTTACTTTTCTGTGTTTTATATTTTATATACAATTTATTTTCATTAATTTTCCCAAAATTATCTTCATCAAATTGATAATTGTTTTTATTTTTTTCAAAATCAAATAATTGTAAATATTTTTTATCTGTTTTTCTTCTATTAAAATTATTATTTAAATTTTTATTTTTACTAAGCATACTATTTTTACTAATTCCACTCCTTTTACTCATCTTACTTTGTTTACTTTTAACACTTTTTTTTTCAAATTCAGTTTCAATTATGTTAATTTTATAATTACTAAAACTATAATGTACTTTTTGAACTTTATTTTTATTTTTAAATTTTAATATTTGTTCATCAATTGGAAAATGAACTCTATTAGGTGAATTACTTTCTGTTGTTTTTTTTGGTTTAATAAAAGGAAAAATTTCATTAGTATTTAATTTTTTGGAATATAAATTAATACTTTTATATTTAAAAAATTTATTCATTTCATTAGTATTATCATAATTACCTTTTATTTCTGTTTTTAATCCTTCTACATAATCTTTTAATAATGTTGATACTTGATTTAATTCTCTTTTTTCATTTAATTTATTTCTAAGATATTTTATATCTTCTAAATCTAATTCATTGGTTAACATTTTTAAATTATTTATATTGTCATTCTCAATTTTCAAAAAATTGCTTTTTTTTTTGTTTGATAATGATGTTGATGTTGATGTTCTTTTCATTTTCATTTTCAATTTTTGGAATTAATTTATCTCAGTTAATGCAATTAATTTAAAAAAAAAGAATTTTGGTGAATGAATAAAAAAAATTATTTTTTCTTATTTTTATATTTATTATTAAAATTTTATTTTGAAACTAAAAGATGTATATATTGATTTTATTTTAAGTTTTTCAAATCAAATCATATTTTTATTTTTAATTTTTATATATCAAATAAAATTTATAATTAATAATTTCATTAAAATTCCTTAGAAAAATATATTATATTATTGAAATTCTATTTAAATGGTTTAAGGTGAAAATCAATTTTAATTTAAATGTGAAGCAAAAATAAATAAGATGAAATATTCATTATTGATAATGAAAATTAAAATTATTTAATGATTATATATATAAATAGATTTAAAAAAGTTTGAAAATGTATTTTTATTATTTGAATATATTATATAAATTCTTAAATTAATTTATTCATATAATATTTATTTTCGTTGATACAAAAATATATTTAACTAGAAATACCTTAATAATGTTTATCTTTAAATTATAACTTTTTTATTTATGATTCATTAAAATAAAATTAATAATATTATTGATCAGGTGATTAAAAATTTAAAATAAGTGAAAATAATTTCTATAATTTATATAAATATAAATTATATATTATTCTTTTAAAAAATATTATTTAAAAACAAAATATAAATTCCAATATAATAAAATAAAAAATAATAAAAAAAAAATTAAAAAAACATTAATAAAAAAAATATATAACTTCCAAAATCTAAAAAGAAAAAAATGGAAAATGTACACAAAGCTCAAGTTAGAAAAGTAAAAATCCAAGACTACGAAATAAATCAAACAATAGGAATGGGGACATATTCCCGAGTACGTTTAGGTAAACATAAATCTCAAGGTCGTTTCTTCGCAATAAAAGTATTCAAAAAATGTGAAATAATAAACAACAAACAATTAGAGCACATTATAAACGAAGTTAAAATATTAACATTTATAAAGCATCCATACATAGTAAGAATAAAAAAAAATTTAACAAAATATAATATAAAAAATAAAAAAAATAGATATCAATTGATGGTGTAGGTCAAGATGAAAAATTCCTATATGTAATAATAGAATATGTAAACGGAGGTGATTTTTTTTCATTTTTACGTCAAAATGGAAAAATTGCATTTGATCAAGTTCAATTTTACACAGCTCAAATAGTATTAATGTTAGAATATTTACATTCAAAAGAAATTGCTTATAGAGATCTTAAACCAGAAAATTTATTATTTGATAATAAAGGATTTTTAAAATTAACAGATTTTGGTTTTGCTAAAGCAATTGATGATAAAACATATACAATTTGTGGTACACCAAATTATATGGCACCTGAAATTTTACTTAATGAAGGTCATAATAAATGTGTTGATTTTTGGAGTTTAGGTGTTATTATTTATGAAATGTTAGCTGGAATTGATCCTTTTAATGATGAAGATCCTATGAAAATTTATCAAAAAATTACTCATTCTGTTGTTAAATTTCCTAGTAAATTTGATAAAAGTGCTAAAAGCTTAGTTAAGAAATTATTAGTTAGAGATGTTGCTAAAAGATTAGGAAATTTAAAAAATGGGGTTAATGATATTAAAAGTCATAGATTTTTTAAAGATATTGAATTTACTTTGATTAATAAATTTAAACCTAATTATGTTCCTAGAGTTAGTGGAAATGGTGATTTTTCTAATTTCCCTGTTTATGATGATTCTGATGATAATTTAACTCCAACTATTCCTCCTGATAAAGATCCTTTTGCTGATTGGGTTGCTACTTAAATTTATTTTTTAATTTTTGTTTTTTTTTTTTTAAAATATTTAATTCTTTTTTTTTTTTGGTTAGATTAATTTTTTTTTTACTTTTTTTTAAATTTATTTTATATTAGATATATATTTTTTTTAATGAGAATTTTAGTTTTAATTTATTATTAAATGAAATTAAGACTTTTTAAAAAGAATTTTTCACATAAAGAAATAAGATTAAAAAATAATAAGCACAAACAAAAATTAACAAATAAAAATTCAAAAATTGAAGATTTATTTTCAGATGAAAATATTGATATTGACCCATCAAAAGTAAAATCTGAATTAATAAATTTATTAAAAAAGATTAAATCTGAAAATAAAAGATATATTGAATCTGAGGAAGATTTAAATAAAGCATCAAAATTACTATTTAAAATACCTTCATTACAAAAATTTTATAATGAATATTCAATTAATGAAAAAACATTAAAAGAAATATTAAATTTATCAGAAATAATAGATTCATATAAAGGGCAATGTTTATTTTTACAAGATGAAAATCCTTCAGAAATGTTTATATTTTTAGAAGGAGAATTAAGTTTAAAATATTCAAAAAAAATTCATCAAGAAGTCACATTAGATCCTTATATAATAAATGAATTTAATATTGATGATTTACATAATAAATTTAAAACAATAAAAATAAATAATTTTATTGATACAATAATTAAAAGAAGAACTTTTAGAAAACCTGCAATAAAATCATCAACAAAAGATTATGATTATTCTATTACTAAAATGATTTTAGCAACTCCAAGAAAATTTCATATTGAATTTTATAAAGAAAATGAAGAAATTGAATATATGAAAATTAATACTGAAAGATTTATTTCTCAAAATAATTTATTAACTTTTACTCCTCATAGTATTGATTGTTATGTTAGTAGTGATGAATCAATTATTTTATCTCTTGATAGAAAATCTTTTAATTCAAGTTTTAATAAAAATGTTAATTTTGTTGATGTAGAATATAAAAAATTTATTTCTAATAGAATTAAAGTTTTTTCAAAATTAATGAATGAAACTTTAAATGTTTATTTTTATTCTTGGGTTAAAATTTTTCCTCATTTAAATGAAGAAATTTATCATGTTGGGGATGAAGCAAAATATTTTTATTTATTATATAGTGGTGAATGTTTGAATATTTTTAATGATAATAGTATTAATATTTTTACTAAAGGTAGTTTTATTGGACTTGATTCTTTATTTTGTCCAAGTAAAAAATATTTAAATACTGTTGTTTGTAAAAGTAATCATTCTATTCTTTTTAGGTTTAATATTACTTTTTTTAATGATTTTATATTAAAAGCTTTAAAAAGTGAATTAGAAAAATATTATAATATTAAAAAGGAAGTTTCTAAATTTTCTATAGTGAAAAAAGAAAGTATTTTAAAGAATTTTAAAGAAAGATATAAAAATTTAGTACAAGTAATAAAAAATAATAAAAAAAAGAATAAAAATATTAATGATTTAGATTTATCTGATTCTAATCCATTTGATACAGTTGTTCAATTAGAAAAAGAAAAAAGATTTCAAACTATTCAAAATTATAATAAATTGACACAAAAAAACATATTTATATCAACAAAGAATATCAGAAATAAAGTTATAAAAAAAAATAAAACAAACCCTCATTTAATATCAATGAAATTAACAAGAAAAAATAACTCAACTAAATATTTACAATTAAAAAATAAACAAATAACAATTAATAAACTAAATTTATTTTCAACATCTCCAAAAACAAATAAAAGACCATTAACTTGTAAAAATATTAAAAATAAATTAAAATTAAATATATTATACAAATCCCAATATCCTAAAAAAGATCAAACAAAATTTTATAATAGTAAAACATTATCTTCAAATAAAAGAAATACAAATAAAGAAAAATCAATAAATAAATTTTTAAAAACAAGTTATGATTCAGATAATAATACTCTTTATACTTCATATAGGGAACCAGTAATTTTAAGAAATAGTTATTATGAAAATTCAAGTATTTATAATGATATTAATATTATTTCTTTAACTGATAAAGGAAAAAACCCTATTTTTTTTCAAAAGTTGCCAAATGATTATAAAAAAACTTTAAATGAAAAAGTTGATTTATCAATTGAAAAATGGATTAAAACAGTTAATGATTCTAAAAAAGTTTTTAAAACTGCACATTATAATTTACCTTTATTTTCATCAATTGAAGATAATTCATATTAATGTATAAATAGATCAAATTATATAAAATAAAATATATTTTGTATATTTTTATATTAATAGATTAAAAATAAAATATTTATTAATTGATATAAAAAATAATTAATCAATTTGATATATAAATATAAATTTTTTTAATATATTTAAAGGAAAAAAGAAAAAAAATGAATATTTTAAATTCAAAAAACTTAGATAAAGGAAACGTACCAAAAGATATATTAACCTTAAGAAAAATATTTGATTCTCTCGGAATAGAAGAATATGAAAAAAACACTTTAAATTTCATGAGTGAATTCTTAAATACATATATAACAGACTTATTAAATGACGCAAAAAAAAATATGTTACTAGCAAATAGAAATAAAATAAATATAGAAGATGTAAAATTAGCCGTTAAAACAAAACAAAATATTTTATATAAAAATAAATTAAATGTAGATGATTTAAAAACTTTAGCATATTCAGTAAATAGAATAGAATTACCAAATATTCCAGACACACCAAATATATTAATGCCACCATTTGAAAATAGTTTATTAAAGAATAATTTTCAAATTTATTCTGATAATTTATATCAATATTATCATAATAATGAAAATTTAAATGAAGAAAATAGTAATTTAAAACCAGAAATTCCTATGTTAGGATTTAAGAGAAAAGATGAAAAATTAGGTGAAAATAAAAAGAGTTTAGGTAATCCACAAAGAAAAAAAAGAAAATTATCTTTAACACAAGCATTTAAATCAAGTAAAGAAAAAGAAGAAAATGCAAAAAAAGAAAAAAATAAAATTAAAATTGAAAATGATTTTAATGAAAAAGGTGATAATAATGATATTGATGAAGGTGCAGATCCAATATTTGAAAATATTGATAATATTTCTAATTATAATGAAGATATTGAAATGAAAAGAGATGATAATTTAACAAGTCATAAACAATCAAGTGAAAAATTTGAATCTATTCATAATGATGATGATGAAGGTGATTTAAATGAAGATGATTTTAAATATTAAATATTATATTTAAATTATATAATTTTCTTTCTTTTTTCAACTTAATAAAATTATAATTATAATTTTTAATTTTCTATATTATAATTTTAAAAAAAAAAAATAAACAAAAAAATCTCATAATCAATGAATTCAGAATTACCAAAATTAAAAATTATTATAGTTGGTGATACAGGAGTAGGAAAAACAACAATATTAACTCAATATATTAAAAAAACATTTACAAAAACAAATTTATCAACAATTGGAAGTGAATTATATATAAAAGAAGTAGAAATTGAAGGACAAAAATTAAGATGCGAAATTTGGGATACTCCAGGTCAAATAAGATTTAAATCAATTACTAAAAGTTTTATTCAAAAAACTAATATTGGAATTATGGTTTGTGATATTACTAAACAAGTTACTTTTGATAATTTAAATGAATGGTATAATACTTTTAAAAATATAATTGATGTTAATAAATGTGTTATTGGTATTGCTGCTAATAAAAGTGATTTATTTGAAAAGGAAGTTGTTCATTTAAATCAAATTCATGAATTTGGTAAGTCAATTAATTGTAAAGTTTTTTCTACTACTGCAACACAATATGAATGTCTTGAAAATATGTTTTTAGAATTAATTAAAGATTATTATGATGAATTTATTAAAGAAAAAGAATTTATAATAGATGATCTAACACTATTAGAAGGACTTAAAAAGCCAAACAAAAAACAATGTTGTTAATTTTGATATTTATTTAAATGTAAATTTTACTTAATCATATATTAAATGATAATTAATAAAAAAAAATTAAAATATTTTAATTTTTCTAATTAAATAATAAAATATAAAAAAAAATGACAAGTGTAAATCAAAAATATAACAAAACAATACACATAAATCCCTTAACTTCACCAGAAAATCCAAATGTAGAAACTGATTTATGTTCCTTAACATATGAAGGAAAATTAACAATAATAGTATCTCAATTTAATAAACTTCCTTTAGAAAAAGCATATGAAATAGTTCATTCATCCTTTACAGAAGAATTAAAAAGAAATCCACTTCAAATATGTTCTTTTTTAAATTATTCAAATATATTTTTATATCTTTTAACATATGATGCAGATTCTTTTCATTGTGATGATAATAATCAATCAACTTGGCATTTTTTAAGTTATAGAGGACATACAAGACTTCTTTCTCTTTTAATTAATCATTTACGTTACAGAATTAAAATTGAAACTTTATCAAATATAGATTCAATAAAAAAAAAATTTGGTTTTTCTAATTTAGATATTGTTAATGGAAATTTAAGTAAAGCTGTACATAAAAATAAAAAAAATATTGATACTTTTAATAATTTACAAAAAGCATTAAAAGAAGAAGCTGAGAGATGTATTAATGACTTTATGAATAAATTAAATGAAGCTTTATCAAAAAAAGATAAAGAAGGCCAAACTCCACTTCATTTAGCAGCAATGTCTAAATTTCCACTTTCACATAAGATAATTTATCAAATATTAGATTTTAATTTTTTTAAATTTGATGAAACTTGGAATGATTATTTAAATATTTATCAAGAATTACAATCTTTAGAAATTAAAATTGAAAGAATGAATGATGATCCTAGAAGATGTATGAGATTAGAAAGAGAATTAAATACTCTTTTAGGTGATAAATATATATTAAATATATTAGAACCAAAATTTAATGAAATAAAAAAAGAATTATTAAAAAAAATTATAAATACACCTGATAATAATGGAGATTCAATATTACATATAAGTACATTTCATGGTGATTTTAGAATAGTAAATAAATTAGTTTTTAATGGTGGAAATAAAAAATTAAAAAATTCTTTAAATAAAATTCCAGTTGATATGGCAAAAGATAATTTTGTAAGAAAAGTATTAACAAACTTAAATAAAGCCGCAAAAAATTCTGATTCAAAAAATATAACAGAATTAGTAAATTTTGGTGAAGATATAAACAAAAAAAAAACAATATTCCGTCAAGCTCCAATACACAAAATAATAGAAAGTCACGATAAAAAAAAATATGATGTACTAAGACAAATGTTAGATATGGGAGCAGATCCAAATATAAGAGATTCAAATGGTTGGTCAGCATTACATTATGCATGTCAATTTGGTGATTTAGAATCAGTAAAAATATTAATAGAAAATAATGCAAATATAGACACATATTCAAATAATCAGAGAATTCCACTTCATTTAGCATCAAATATGAATTATCCTGAAATAGTTAAATTTTTATTAGAAAATAAAAGTAATCCTAATTATAAAGATGAATTAGGTTGTACTCCAATGCATTTAGCATCTAAACAAGGAAATACTAAATGTATTGAATATTTATTATTATATGGTGCTGATTTATATTGTATTGATTTTAGAGGATGGAATATTTTACATTATGCTGCTTTTCATGGTCATAAAAAAACTGTTAGATTTATTTCTAAATATGATGCTGATTTTGATATTTTAAGAGATACTAGAAATTCACAAAATAAATTACCAATTGAAATTGTAAGAGATCCAACAGTTAAACCTTATTTCAATTCTTTATGGCATGCTGCAAAAGAAGGTAATTTAGATATGACTAGAAATATTTTAAATGATGGTGAAGATATAAATGAACAAACTCAATTTTTGAAAAATACACCATTACATCTTGCAGTTATTAATGATCATTATTTAGAAGTTAGATTATTATTAGAAAATAATGCTAATTGTGATTTAAAAAATAAAGATGATAAAACTGTTTATCAATATTCTGCTGCTATTTTTGAATTAGTTGAAATGAGATATGATGAATATGAAGATAAAGAAAGAGGAATGATTGATTTGAGAGATGTTGTTAGAAATATTCTTAATAAAAAAGATGAAATTGTTGATGCTATTGTTTGTAGAAGTAATTGGGATATTAGAATTTGGATTATTAGAGATTTTGCTGAAAAAATTTTTAAAGCTCTTGGATTGGATAAAGAAAAAGAAAAAATGGATAAAAATGAAGGAGAGGAAAATAATACTGAAGGACAAGTACAAAATGAACAAAATAATTCTGTTCCTAATTAAAAGATTTTTTTTATATTTTGTTTTTTTTTTTTTTGGAATTAAGTCTTATTTTTTGAGATGTTTTGAGGTCTTTTTTTAGGAATTATTATTTAATTTTTATTTTTTTTATGAAACTTTTACAAGAAATTTTTTATTTAATAAATGAATTAAAATATTAAAAATATGATTAAAAATAAATAAAAAAATAAAATAAAAGTAAATAATAATTCATTTACTATTATTTTCAAAACAAAAATAAAAATATAAACAATAAAAAAACATTATTCCAAATTAAATAAATATCTTTTTAAAAAAAAAATAAATAAAAATTAATTATTTACTAAAACCATAAATAAAATTTTAATAAGAATATAAAATAATTTCAAAAAAAATAAAATCAGGACTGTACTCGTACAGAATCATTCTTACAGTCAGTTCTTCTTATTTGTATCAACAGATAAGACAATAATCAAACCCAGGATGATAAAAAATACTCTTTATTCTCAGAAGGAACGATTCTTCTAGATAAAGTAGAACTGGTTTTCTGGTTCTCTTTTCTACGAAGACAGATGCCCTTTTCCTGTTTTTTAACGGGAAAAGAATAAAGTGATCCTGACTGGGTTATTTTAATAAATAAAGGAAAATAAAATTTATTTTTATTTTTTTTTTGAATATAATAAAAATTTTAATTATATTAATTTAAGGAGAATTCATTAAGTAAATATATAGTATATATACATATTAATAAAAAACCTATTGTTTTATTTAAATGCATTTTATTTATATAAAATAAAAATGATGATGCTAATGAACAAATAATTAAAGGAAGAAAATTATTTGTTTCAATGAAAATATAATTTATTTGTTTTTTTGATATTATTCTTTCTTTAATTATATGAATTAACCAAGGAACACCTAAACTTAATTGTATATTAGTAATTTGAGAACCAATAATTGAAGTAGAAAGTAAATCTCCAGAATTATTTTTTGCTAATATACAACCATTAATAATATCTCCAATATTATCTCCCCATGAAATAATAGTCATTCCTAAAAAAGTTTCACTTATTTCTAAATTTGAAGATATATCACTTATTAATATTATAATTGAATTTGAATGAAAAAATATTATAATTATATTTATTATAAAACATATTAAAGGATAATTTGGAGTATTTGGTATTATATAAGAATATATTAAAGATACTTTATCATAAAATTTGTTAAAGGAAGTTAATGATTTTGATATTATGTTTGTTATTATTTTTTTTGAATTATTTGAATTTGTTAATTCATTTGATATTATATTAATTGTAAAATCATTTGAACTTGTTAATAAAGATTTTTCTTCTTCTTCATCTATATTTTTATTATTTTTCATTTCAATTACTTGATTATCATACTTTTTATTATTATTTAAATTATTATCATCATTTTGACAAACATTAACAGACATAATATAAATAGGCCAAAGTAAAATCAAAGTCATAATTTGATAAATATTAATTCTTTTAGTAGCCAAAAAAATATTTAAACAAAACAGAGAACATAAATAAACAAAAATATCTCTTGTAAAATAACAAAAAGACAATTTAAGACTATTTTTACAAAAAAAAGAAGCAATACCAAAACCAATAGTTAAATTAAAAGCACCAGAGCCGAAAATAGCACCAATTCCAATATTTGATTTAGAAGTTAAAGTAGCCATTAAATTAGTAGCAAATTCAGGAATTGAAGAACCAATTGCAAGTAAATAACCTTGAGTAGTTTGGCTTAAATTATATTTTTTACAAGCATTTTCTAAAGAATTAATTAAGAATTTATCTACAATTATTCCTGTTGATATCATAAGAAATATTATTAATATCACTAAGAAAAAAACATATACAATATCAATTAATGACATTTAAAAATAAAAATTTAAAAATATAAATTAATATTACATTTATTAAATTTGTATTTTTATTATAAGTTTATATTAAATTATAAATTATGGATGATATTAATGTTGATTATAATGCTTTGATAGATATTGATGTAGTTAATAATAATAATGAAAATTTTAATGTACCAAATAATAATATTGATTTGGAAATTATCAGAAATGAATTTAGAAAAGAATATTTATTTTATGAAATATCTTGTCATTTATTCGATTCTTTTTATAATCAAAGATTTGAAATTTCTATAAATTCACAAGTTGATCTAAATGATCAAAATTCCTTAAATGGATTAATAAATAATTTTTTTGAAGAAATCATATTAATGAGAGCCTTTTTTTCGGTTTTACGTCTTCTTATATTGTATTGTCTATTCGTTTTAGATAATTATAAAATTGAAGGACCAATGTTAACAATGATATTATTTTCATTATTAATTGAAGCTTGTATAATTTCTAATTTTATTTTTATGAAAGTTTACTTTTGTATTATTAATTTATTTAATAATAATAATAATCAATTGAGAAAATTTCCAAAAATAATTTTAATGTTTGATATTTTATCAAATTGCATTTATTTAGCTTGGTTTATTTATGCATTATATTTTCTTTTTTATTATCCAGAATATTTTGACTTAGCAATTGATAATAGTCTTTACATTGTTGATTATGTATTATTTTGTATTTTAATTGGTTTTTTCCAATTTAGTAGAATAATATTTATATTTTTAGTATTTTTTTTCTTTTATCCTTGTCTAAATTTCTTTATGTATAATAATTACTTTAATTTATATAATAAAATTCTTACTAATCATAAATTAGCAAAGCAATTAGAACCAATTTCTTTTAGTGAATATATAGATAAAAATAAATTAAAAAGTGAAGATGTTGGAATGTGTATTATTTGTACTGAAGAATTTAAAGATAATGATCCTGTTATTTATCTTAATTGTAATAATAAACATGTTTTTCATGAAAATTGTATTAAACAATGGATTGGAAAAAAAGCAGAATGTCCTATTTGTCGTTATGATTTAACTTCAACATAAATATTTTTTTTTTAATTTTTTTGCTTTTAAATATTTTTCTATCTTTTAAATGAGAGAAAGAAAAAATATATTTTATTTATTTAATTATTATTTTTTTAGTCATTTTTTTTAATTATTTTTTTTTATAATTTATTTATGTCAATTATAAATCATATTTATTGTAATTTATTATATTTATGAGTAATCAATTCATGAATACAAGAATAACTTTTTTATGTTCTAAAAGAGGAAGAAATTCAAATAACAAAATTTCATTAATTTCATCTTCAAAATTAAGAAAATCCTCATCAAAAAATAAATATCTTCAATTAAAAAAAAATTTTAAAGAAGATAATAGAGAAAAAGATAATATAAAACAATTGTTTAAAAAAAGAAAATATGAAAAAGACAAATATTCAGATTTTAATTCACAAATAACTTTTTCAACAACAAATTCACATTATAATTCTGATTATTCTGAATATGAAGAAAATCAAAAATCAAAAATATTTTTTAAGGAATTTACAAATGAAAATAATGAAAAAATAAAATTTAGATGTGTAAATGATAATATATTTAATTTAGAAAAAATTATATCAAAAGAAAAACAAAAGGAATTTTGGAATGAAATTGATAATGATATTAAAACTGATGATGAGCAATTAAAAAGAGAACAAAAAAAAGTGAATAAATTTGTGAATGAAGTGTTGGAAAATATTCAAAATGATAAAAAATATTTGAAGAATAATCTTTCAAAGAAATTGAAATTCAAACATAAAAAAAAAATAAATAAACATAAATTATAAGAAAATAAAATCATTTTTATATAGTATATAATTTAATGGATTTTACTCATATAATTTATTAAACTTTTGGATAATTTATTTAATATTTTAACATTTTATTATTTTTCATCTTTAATAAAACTTCATTAATAAAAAATTAAAAAAAATTTAAAAAAAAATAAATAAACTTAAATAATTAAAAAATACATAAAAAAATTAATTAAAAAAAAAAAAGACAAAAACCAACAACCCAATAAAACAAAAAAAAAAAACAACAAATCCCTTCATCCAAAAAAAAAATATAAAAAACAAAACAAAAAAATTAAAACTTAGAAGGAATCCATACTCTAGCAGTACAATCAGCACTAGTAGAAATAATAATAGGAATTTCAGGATGCCATTTACAAGAAACAACTCTTCCTTTATGACTTAATTGTCCCATTAATTTAAAATCTAAATTAACATCAAAAATTTTAATAGTAGAATCAAAACTTCCAGTAATTAAATATTTCCCATCAGGAGAAAAATTAACAGCCCTAACTTCTTCAATATGTTCATATAATTCTTTAACAACAAATCTTTTATTATAATCCCAAATAGTAACTAAACCATCAGAATGACCACAAGCAATTAAAGTATTATTAATACCTTTTTTAGAATATATAGAAATATCATTAATATTAGCATATTGAATACCACTTATTAAATTAGTATTTTTTTCTTCTCTAATATCCCAAAATCTAATTGTTTTATCAAGGGAACTACTTGCAAATAATTGAGAATCATTTGACCATTTTACACAATTTACACTTGCGTTATGACCTTCTAAAATTGATATATTTTCTCCTTTTTCTGTGTCCCATATTTTAACACAATTTTCTCCTAAATTTGCACTTAATAATATTAAATCTGATGTTGGGTCGAAACAAATTGAACGAACTATTCCTTCATTTCCTGTTATTTGTAATTCTATTGGTTCTGTGTAATTTTTTATTTTGTCATTTTCTGTATTTTCTATTAATTCTGGTATACTCATTAATTTTATTGTTTTATCATTACTTCCTGTTGCTATTAATTTACCACTTAAACTCCAATCTATACAATAAATTGAACCTTCGTGGTGATCTTTTTCTTCAAATATCATTCCTATTACTTCTTTTTGATTAGGATATTTTTTTTCTTTTGTATTAAATGCTCTTTTATTAAAAGAATCTAATATAAATGATAAATCAAATATTTTTAAACTTTTACTATTTGTACCTATTGCAAAATAATCACCTTTTGGACTATAACAACAACATCTTATTGGATGAGTGTCTTCAATTACTTTTTTTAATGTTAATGATGTTATGTCATAATTATAATAATCATAACAATTTTTCATATAATATTCTTCTTTATCTAAATCTGATAAATCATTTATATTTTTTGATGGAAGTTTTGATTGAGTTAATGATGAAGAATTATCTTGAATTTGAAGATTTAAATCTAAATCATCATATGTGTCTGCTAAACGTTCTAAATTTGTTTTATATACTTTTTGAGATGGAAATGATGTTGAAATTTCATTTTTTTCTTGAAATGCATCTATTTGATAATTTACATTTTTATAATTATTATTATTATTATTATTATTATTTATATAAATTAGGTTATTTTTATTTATTTGAGTTTTATTTATGTTTTTGTTATTGTTGATATTATTATTATTATTATTGGAATTTGTTATTAAACTATTTGCTTTATTGGGATTTTTATTAATGTATTCTTTTTGATCAAATTCAAATATTTCATCATCTTCTTCATCTATTTCATTATTTGATAAATCAATTTTTATTTTTGAATTAATATTATTTTTACTATTATTAAAATTATTAATATTATTATTAATATTATTTATATTATTATAAATTTTACTATTATTTAAAATTGACATTAACTCATCATAAGTATATTCTTTCTGATTATTATATTGTTTATTATTTGTATTATTATTAATACTATTTTCAATTAATTTTGATAATAAAAAAATAAGTGAACCAGGTTCAACAATAATTTCATCATTACTAACAGGATGCATAAATTTCATATTTTCTCTAATCAACATAAAAATATTTAATCTTCTAGAAATAATATTATTAATATCTTCATGATTTGTACTTTCTTTTAAATATTCAATTAAATTATTAAATTTTTCATTTTGTCCTAATGCTTGAATTTCTTTTAATTCTTGCGCCAATTCTTCTAAAGTATTTTCATTTTGTTGTGATTCAACTTCTTCAATTAATTTTTCTTTTTTAATTTCAAATAATAAACTTAAAAAAGGGAAATTTTCAAATTTTTTTAATTGTTCTAAAAAATTTTCTGCTTCATCCCATTCACCATCTAAAATACATTTTCTTAAAATTACTAAACGTTCTTCATAATTATATAAATTAACTTTTGATTCTTCTTCTAATGATATATATGATCTATCAAAACCTTCTTGACGAAGATAATCCATTATTAACATTAACATATCTTTCTTATTTAATTGGTAATTGATTTTACTTTTATTCATTTTTTATTTTATTTAATTTTAATTTTAAATGTAAAAAGTAATTTTTATAAAATTTTCATTATTATTTTATTACATTTAAATTAAAATTTTCTTATAAAATTAAAAAAATAATTTATTTTATATTTCTTAACTTTATTGATTAAAATAAATAATTTTTTTTATAATCAACAAAGTATTATAATATGAATATATATTTTAAAACATTATTCTATTTTGTAATAAAAAAGAAAAAAAAGTTTTAAAAAATAATATAAAAAACATATCAAATAATATTTATTATATATTCATGTAAAATTATAAAATATAACCAAATATATTTATTTATTTTTAACATTTTTTTTATTTTAATTTAATTTTCATTTTCTTCAATTTCTTCATTTTTTTCATTGTCATCTTCTTCATTTTCTTCATTATTTATAATATTATTTTTTTTAATACTAACAGATTGAATTAAAGGGAGACTGATTTGTTCTTTATGAGTTTTATTAGTATTTGTAGTATTTGTACTTCCAGAAAAATGTCTTTTTAATTTTTCTTCTTTCATTTGTTTTGCTTTTAAATATAATTCTTCATTTGGTTTTTTTCTTAATTGTGAAGTAACTTTTAAATATTTATTTTGTAATATTTTATGATTTTTTTTCATTAATTCCATTTTACTTTTTCCTATTTCAACTTCATTTATTAATCTAGAAATTTTACTATTTAAAAGTTCAATTTCTTTATTTTCTGAAACTTTAAAATCTTCTTTTATAAATACTATTTTTTTCTTGAGATCTGTAATTTTATCATTTAAATTTGATATTTCTTCATCTTTTTTTATTAATTCTTCTTTTTTTTTATTTAATGCTTTATTAATTGAATCAATTTTTTTTGTTTGTTTATCAACGAATTTTTCTTGATTTAAAAGAATATTTTCTAATTTTGCTTTTTCAAAAGATAAATTTTTTACTTGTTCTTGTAAATTTTGAATTTGTTCATTTTTTTCTTTTAATTCTTTATTTCCTTCTTTTTCTTCTAAAAGTTTTTTTAATTCTTGTTTTAATTTTTTATTCTCTCTAAATGTTTGTTGATAAATTTCTAAAGGGACACATTTTCTAACTTTTTTTGGATTGTTTTCATTATGTGAATTATCATTATGAACACTTATTTGATCTTCATTCAAATTACCATTTTCGTTTTCATTTTCATTTTCTGATTCATTTTCTTGATTCTCTGTTTCACTATCTTTTTCTGACTATTATTTGTTATAAATGATAGTTACCATTTAAAAAAGACTTTATTTTATTAAATATTATTGAATATTTTATAAAAAAAATTCTTTATTTTTTATTTTAATTCAAAAAATTATTATTAAAAAAAAAACTTTTTAAATCATTAATCATATTTATATATTAAATATATTTAAAAAATAAATTATTAATTTTGAATTTCTAATAACTTTAAAGCAATTATAATGAATAAAAAATATTTAATAATACAAATAATTTAAAAAAAATATATAATAAATATGTCCAAAGAAAGTGATCATGATAAAAATGAAATATCAATTCAAACATTTATAAATTCAAATATTGAAATATGTTCCTCACTAACTACATCATCAGAAGAATCTCAAGTATTAAATAATTTAAAATCAAAATGTTCAAATATATTTCCAATAGATACATATTTTGAAAATAAAAAAAAAAAATAGCATCTTTTATCAACATCCCTCTATTTTAAAATTAGAATATATAAATATAAATGATGAATTAACAAACCTTAAAAGGGATTTTATAAATAAATGGTTTGAAAATACATCACTACAAACAGAATTATTTTCTCTTAAAACTAATTCATTTGTTTTAGAATGCCAAAAAAGAATTGAAAATATTAATGAATGTAATAATAAACTAAAAATAAAATTAAGAAAATATATTGATTCAGTTTCAAATAATATTGAATATAAATTAAATTTTATGATTATTAAAATTGCTCTTCATAATTTTAATTCTTTAACTTTAGAAAATATTGATGATAATGTTAAATATTCAAAAACTATTTTTGATAATTTTTCAAAATATTTTGAAAATCATTATGAACTTTTTTTCCTTTTTTCGAAAGATTTTATTAAAATTATTTATAAAATTGACTGTTTACTTAATAAAACCAAAGAAGATGATGAGAATTCAAAAATAAAACTTTTAAGTATTATTTATTATTTATCAATATATTTTAAATCTTGTTATGGATTTTTATTTCTTATCCAAAAAATTCAAAAATATCATTTAGAAAATAAATTTGAAATTGATATTCCAATTTTTCAAGAAAAAGAATTTCCTAATATTAAATTAACTGATGTAACAAATAATGGAGCTCATTTTATTAATATTAAATCATCAATATCTTTTGAAAATTCTAGTGGAGTGTATATATCAAAAAAAAATTTTTTTATTTATAATAGTAATGAAGGAGAAATATTGAAAATTAATAAAATAAATAATTTATATAATGATAAATTTAATATTACTCTAATCAAAAAAATTGATAAGAAAAATATAAGTCTTTTTTCTTTTAGAAAATATCTTTTTACATTTTCACATGATGATTTTAGAAAATCAGATAATTTAATTAAAGCATATAACTCAAGTTTAATTGAAATAAATAATAATAATATAAAATATGATGAAATGACAAGTGATTTATTATTTAAAAAAAATAAAGAATATTATCTTTCATTATTAATAAGTTCTGAAGAAGAAAAAATAAATTATATTGAAGTTGAAAATTATTCAAATTTTACATCAATCTTTTCTGAAGATAATAATTTATATATTTTACATCCTATTTTTAATAAACCAAATGATGAAGAATTTATTTATTATTCAAAGAAATATATTTATGCTTTAGATATATATGATATTTCAATAGAAAAAGAAAATATATTTTTTTCATTTTCTAAAAGTATAATTTTAAGAGATCAAATTAAAAAAATTAAATTTGATGATATTTCAAATAAAGAACAAATAATTGATAAATTATTTGATTCTTCAAAATCATTAAATAAATTTATTGTCATAAATGGAATATTAATTTCTTCAGATGGTATTATTTTATATGATATTAAAAATAATAATTTTAATCCTAAAGATGGTGGTACTGATCTAACTTCAATTAATGTTATTCAAGAAGATAGAACAAATACAATGACTTTATCTTATCAAAATAAAATATTTTATTTTTTTTTAAAAAAAGATTCTTTATCAGATGTTTATGAATTAAAAGAACATGTATATGAAACTAATTGTTACTACTCTATGAATATATTTAATTCAAATAAAATATTATTAAATGCAATTAATAAGAATTTAAAAAGAGAAAATATAATTCATATTACTGAAAAAGAAGATATATTTGATGAAATATTCAATTTAAATTCTTTAGATGAAATAAAAAATAAAAAAGATAATGAGAATAATCAAATTAAAGAAAATGATACAAATATAGTAGAGTATATTCTTTTTTCTTTATGTGAATATATTTTTGAAAATAATTATGATAATATTAAAGGAGATGATATTGGAAAATATATAAGATATCCTTTTATTCTAAGTAATGATTACCCAAATTATTTATTATTAGAAGACTTATTAAAAAATAATGAGAAAAATGAAGAATTTTTATATATAATTCTTTTACTTGTTCATATTCATATTAATGCTTTAAAAAAAATTGAAATGAATATTTGTCAAATTGTTGGAAATGAAAATAAAACAGAAAACTTTATTAATATATTAATGAATATTGCCAAAAATAATACAAAATTTGAAAATATTTGTTTAATTATTGTTTTAAAAATATTAACAATTTCAAATTTAAATATTAAATTGTTAGAAAATATTATTGATTTTATTACAAATAAACAAAAAAATATAGATGATGATTTTGTTATAAATAAAAAAGATGTTTTAAAAGAATTATTTGATTATTCTCAGTTTTGTAAAACTAATACAATAAATATTTTAAATTCCAAAAAATTATATGAATTTAATAATAAATTAATTGAAGTTTTTTTCAAAAATAATAATAATTTACTTTTTAATGATATATTTTCATCTTTTAAGAATAATTTTAAATATCTTTATTCATATATTATATCAAATAACGAGTATCATGATTTATTTAGTAATATAACAAATAAAGTTTTGAAATTATCAAAAGATTATATAAATAATAACAATTTAAATGACGTAAAATTTAAAATTCCTTTTATACAATTTTGTTTAAATACTTCTCTTATTTATTATAAAGATTTACCAAATATTTTCAGTTTAATAAACTGGAATGATTTATTTGAATTAATAAAAATATTATCAAATATAAAAGAGAAAAATGATATAAAACCAGAAGATAAATATGATATAATATTTGATAACTTCTCTTTTTCAAATGAACAATCCAAATATCTTTTATTTTCTCTTCCAAATGTTGAAAATTCATGTTTATATATTGAACAGTTCATAGTTCAAAAAGAAAAAATAAAAAATAAAAATATATTATGTCTTGGAGTAATAGAAGAAGTAAATAATTCAAATGAAATTCATAAAATTGATTATTTTATTCATCAAAAGAAATTTTCTTATTCTAAATTAATTATCAATAATATTAATTATAAAGACGGAATTAAAATTAGATTTAATTCAGAAGCAAATAATTTTTTTATTAAAATTAGATTGAGTAATTATAAATTTTTCAATGAAAAAATAGATCCCATTTTAAAACCTTGTATTGAATTATTTAATAATATTTTAAAAAAATTCTCATTTTATTTAGGTGAAGATGATAAAATAATTAATTTATTTAATACTAGACTTTTTTCACAAGGTGTTCCTAAAAATAAAAATGAAGAAAATAAAAACACTGATTTAAAATTATTTGAAGAATATTTACAAAATGAAAATCTTAAAAAAATTTTATCAACTAAAAAGACAACAGAAATAAATTTTGATACTGAAGAAATTTCTACTGAAATTATTACTGAAAAAAATAAAAAGATTGATCAATATTCTTCATTAAATGATTTAATAACAGATAATAATATATTAAAAATATTAAATACATATGAAAGTCAAATGAAAATAATAATTAATGGAGAAATTCCTGATAAAATAGTAAAATATGCATTTTTTATTATTTTACATCATGAAAATTTATTAAAGCAATTTATTAAATATTGTTATGATGAAAATTCACAAAAAGAATTTGAAGATAAGTTAAATAAAAATATATTTTATTTATTATTAGAACAATGTTCAGATTTAAGAATAACATATAAAAAGATAAAAGATGAATTAATAAATCAAAACTTAGAAAAAGAAATTTCAAATAATTTTGATTTTATTTTTAGAAAATTAAATTTCTTATATTCACTTAATCCACAAAATAAAGTAAATTCATTCCCAATAAAATACAATCAAAAAACATGGAATCAATTGCATCAAATTATAAAAGAACATGTATTTAATATAAGTCAGATAATATTTAATAAAGAAATAACAATTGAAAATATTTTACAAGGTTATGAAAAAATTCAAACTAAAGCAAAATTTAGAGAAATTTCTCTTTTGATTCTAAATGAAGTAATAAATAATATAAAAGGAGATGATATAATTTGTTATATTATTTCTAATTATTATTATAATTTTTCAGAATATAATTCAATTCCTTCAATATATACTTCATTAAAATGTGTAAATGAAAATATTGTAAGAAATATTACTAATTCATTTCATATTATTATATCTTCAATTGTTGAAAAAATTGAAAAAGAAAAATTATCAAACTTTAATTTATCAATATATTTAAATTTCTTAATTTGGAAAATAAGAAAAAGGAATTTTGTTTTATTTGCTTCTTCAAATAAAAATCAACTATTTAATTTATTCAAAAATAAAACTAATTTAGAAAGAGCTAATAAATTTTTATTTATTCTTCCAGAAAGTGGATTAGAAGGAAAAAATTATATAAATTTTTATGAATTGAGACCAATTGATGATTATCATTTAGGTAAAATATTAACTGATTTATTTATATATTATACAAATAGAGTTATTCAATTAGAAAATAAAAATGAAAAAAAAGAAAATGAAAATAAATTAAATGAATTTAATTTAGTTAGATTAGAATCAATAAATCAAACTGATTATTATTCAATTTTAGAAACAATTATTAATGCTTTTGGTTATCAATTTCAAAATATTCTTCAAGTTTTTAATAATGAAACATATATTCTTGCTGAGAAAGAAATTATTTTTCCTTTTGATGAAAAAAGTTTTGAGCCATTTATTAAAAAAATGATTCAAAAAAAATTAGATAATGTTTTAAATGAATTTAATAAAATATGTTTAAGTCAATTTTCAAATTATAAAAATTTATCTTATAATCAAACAATATTTAAATATCATTTTATTTGGAAAACTCTTCTTTCATTAATTAAATTTTCTAATTTTGAAAATACCCAATTAATATTTAATATATTGAAAATATATAGTATAGCTGAATTTGATAATTTATATTTATTAATTGAACAAAATGAAAGTAATGAAGGAACAAATGAATTTAAATTAGAAAACTTTTATAATTTAATATTAAATATATCAAAATATACAACATTAATAACAAATTATTTCCAATTTATATATGAAAATAAAGAACAAGAAGAATTAAGAAATTTCATATTTGATAAAATAAAAAATGAAAAGAAAATATTTTTACTTTCATTCTTTAATTTTAATATTCAAAATATAACTCATTTTTCTCCAGTAATTTATAATTCAAAATTAAATTTAGAAAATAAATTAATAAATTTTATTCCAGAAGAAAAAGATTTAGAACTTTTAATAAAAAGAGGTTATTATTTAAAACAAGAAAAATTAAGAATAATAGGATTAATATCAAATAAAATAAAAGAAGATGAAGAAAATAGTATTGATGAAGAAGAAAGTGTAACAAATTCATATAATTCAAATGAAGATGAGGATGATGATGATCATGTTGATACTATTAAAAATATTGCAGAAACTTTTACTTTAATTAATATTTCAAGAGAAATTCCTATTTTATCAGATGAAATTATTAATAATATGATTCCAAATTTTACTTTTTGTAATGAAAATGAAATTATTTATGATGATAATTATTTTAATTCTGAAATTTTTCCTTTTGATATTGTAAAATATTTAATTGATTATTTATATGATAATTTATTATCTGAAAAAAGATTTTCTCCATTATTATTAATTGAATATATTCAAATTTTAAAATGTTTAATTTTTAATTATTCAAATAATGATTCTGTAAAACAATTTATTATTGAAAAATCAAAAGAAATAAATCAATTATTATCAATTAATTTATCAACATTCCCCCATTCAATAATATTTAAAGATAAATTAGAAGTTTGTTTATCAAATTGTATATATAATTTAGATAAAGAAACATTAGAAAAAGAACAAAAATTAAATTTTAATGATATAACAATAGGAATAGAAGATAATGAAGATAAAATGAAAAAAAATCAAATTTGTTATGGTAATTTAATAGAAGAAGACACAGATGTTGTTGGTGGTATTATTTTTATATATAATATTCCTTCAAAAAAATATACAATTCCAATTGTTGATAAAGTCAAATTAAAAAATTGTTCTTGGTATGATAAAAGTGATACTAGAGATATGATTTTAAATGTTTTAAATTTAAATACTTTTGAAAAATTAATTGAAAAATATAAAGAAGTTAATTTATTAGATGATGAAAATGATTTTCATACTCCTATTATTAGAAGAGAAATGGTTATTTTATGTTCTGATTTATTAGTAGAATTAGGTTTAAATGAAAATAGATGTTTTGATGATGATGAAATAAATTATAAAAAGAAAAAAAAAATTTTTGTTGATGAAATTGATTTTGAAAATCATAAAAAAGAAGTTGAAATAGAAAAAGAAAAAGAAGAAGAAGAAGAAATTATTGAATTAAATTCTCAAAATGAAGATGAATATGAAGAATTAAGTGATGAATATAATGAAATTGAAGATTATTCTGAAAAAAAAAATGAACAAAGTGAAAAAATTGAAGATGATGAAATAAAATTAAATAAGAGTATAAAAAGTAATGAAAATGATGAAATAAAATTAAATAAGAGTATAAAAAATAATGAAGATGATGAAATAAAATCAAATATTAGTATAAAAGATTCTGATGATGATGAAATAAATTTAAATAAGAGTATAAAAAATAATGAAGATGATGAAATAAAATCAAACATTAATATAAAAGATAATGAAGATGATGAAATAAAGAATGAAGAAGATAAAAATAATAAAGATAATGAAATTCAAAATATAGTAAACTTAAAAAACAAAGAAAAGAAAAAAAATAAAGATAAGAAAAAGTCAAAAAATAATAAAAAAGAAGAAAAGTCAAATGAAAAATGGGAAAGATTTTATAAAATAATATCAAGAGAATATGAATTATCAACTTGTGTATTTTTAGTAGAAGATAAATATTTTAATAAATTCCCATTAAGAATGGCATGTTTTTCATTTGATTCAAATTATTTATCAACTGATAATTTAACTATTCTATCATTACCAATTATGATTAATGATTTAACTGAATATATAACTCCATTACCAGAAGAAATAACATCAAATTTATTAAATCAAAAAAAAAATAATGAAAATAAAGAAAAAGATAAAGATAAAGATGAAAAAAATAATAATAAAAATTTATTTTTATCACTTTGTCAGAAATTTAAAATTAAAACTAAAAAAGGAAAATTAAAATATAATGATAGATATCTTGATGATATGAGAAAATTTTATAATTTATATGATACTTCACCTAATTTTAAAAATAGTAACAATATAATGTCTTATCAAGATATTAAATTAGCTGGAATTTTTATTATTAAATTTTATTTACGATTATTACTCATTAAAGATAATAATTTTGATTTGATTGATTTAAAAACATTAAAATTATTGTATGCTATTACTTCATATTATAAATTATTCTTTAATAAAAAACAAGAATATGATATTATTGTAAATGGTATTGACAAATATTTTGAAAATAATATTAAAAAAATAGATATTAGTGAATTAATTAAATTTCAAAATATAATAACATATGATATTAAAATTATTGATGAGAATGATTTCTTAAGACAAACACAAGATAAATTTATGCTTATGATTATTAATTCTTTAGTAAAAAATAAAGACCATCAAAAATTAAAATCATTATTCTCAATTTTATTAAATAAAACAAAGGAATTACATGATGATAATAATTTAGAAAATTGTATTATATTATTCCCAATTATTATATCTTTATTATCAAAAGTTCAAGAAAGTGAAATAAAAAATTATTATTTAGAATATGAAAAATCACCTTTAATTATATCATTTACAAAAATAGTAAATAATGATTCTCGTCTTCAAAAAACAGATTTTTCAATTTATTGTCTTGAATTTTTATTAAATTCATTAATTATATTTAAAAATAATAATATTTCAATATCATCATTTGATCCTATTGTAGTAAAATTAACAGAAGATTATGATATATTATTAAATAAATTAAACTCAAAACATTTATTAGATATATTAATTCAAAAAGATAAAAATTTAGTAAAAGAAAATACAAAAACTTTATTAATCCCAGAGAATCAAGAAACTCCATACATATTAAAAATAGAGAAAAAAAATACAAAAAAAATATATATAAGTGAAAATAACAACCAAAATAATAATCAACAATTAATATGTGTAGCAGAACCAAATAATGAAATTTATGAAAAAATAAACAATAAAAAAACAATAGAGATTCCTTCAAACACATGTTACATATATAATGATAAAGAATCATCAAAGCGTTCAATAATAATAGATAGTTTTAGTAAATTTAAAGATAAAATATATAATAATACGTTATTAATAAATGATTCAATGGAATTTGAAATAATAAATACACATCATTTTACAAGAGATTGTATAATTGGAGTAGATAAACAAGGTAATTATTATATATTTGGAAAATTAGGTTCAATAAATTCTCAAAAAACATTTAAACCATTTCCAGAATTAAATGAAATAAATACTTTAGAAAAAGTAGTTCATATAGGAAATAATATTATTTTAACTTCAGTTTCATTATATTTTTCACCTTCAAAAGTTCCTGAAAATTTTGAAGTGACTAGAGCAGCAAATGGTAATTTAAAAAAATATTCTTTATTAAATACAAATGAAACTTTTATTAAAGCTTCTTATGAACAATCAATTGTTCTTTTAACTGATAAAGGTGAAGTTTATGGTATTTTATTAGAAGGTGATTATAGATATTTTAGTGAAAATCAAATAAATGAAACAAAAAGTTTATTTAAATTATCTTTACCTTCTCATTTAAAAGTAATTGATATTGGAGAAAATTATTCTTGTGTAATTTTCTTATGTTATGATAAAAATTATGATAAAAATGTAGTTTATATTAATTGTGATATTAAAAATTATCATTTTTTTTCTAGAAATACAACAGAAGAATTTGTCTTTAATAAAGAAGTTGGTTTTTTTTCTGGTAAAAGCATTATAAAAATATTAAATAATGATGATATTTTTTGTGCATTAGGAAAAGATGGTAAAGTTTATTATTTAGATAGAGATGAATATAATAAATATGGAATAAATACAATTGATTTTTTTATTAATTTACAAATTAAAATTATTGATATTTACTTTTCAGGAAAGGGAATTGTATTTAAAGGAATTGATGAAAAAGATGGTAATGAAATGACTTTTATTGCAGGTGATTTATATGTTGCTGATTTTTCTGTTAATAAAAGAAATGATAAAATTAAAATTTCAAATCCAGAAATGATTGATTTTGATTTTTATTTGAAAAATAAATATAAAGATAAGGAAAAAAATAAAAATGAAAATAAAATATTTTTATATAAAAAAATGATTAGTGTTCTTGGATGTGATAGTGATATATCTATTTTATTTAATTTTTATCAACCTTTGGTTCAAATTAATAATGATAAATTTACTAATTTGAATATAAATTATGAATTAGTTACTAAAGATAAAGATTATTTATTTTTACCAAGTTTATGTAAAAAAAATAATTGTTTAATTTATCTTTTTAATATTTCTGATAATTGTAATAAAAATGATAAATTGGAAGAAGGATATGATTTTAAATTTATTATTACTAAAGGTAAAAAAACGGATTACACAGATTTTTTAATCTCAAAATTATCTTTATTTGTAAAAGATATAGAAAATTTTAAAGAAATTTATATTCAAATTCCTTCATCAAAACAAAATGAATTCTCAAATGAAAATTTAAAAAATGAATTTTTATATAAATATTCTGATATTGAATCATATGTTCAATATAATAAAATTGATATTAGAATTGTACCAATATTAGAAAATGCATCAAATGAAACAAAATTAAAATATGAAAATATAAAACAAGAAATAGAAAAAAATTTATCAGAAATTAATATTGATTTTTTAACTCAATATATTCGTTCAAAAGAATTTTATGATATGAATTATTTCTCAATGAAAAAAACATTAAATGAATATTTAATAGATAAATATCATAATTATGATAAATATCAAAAAATTTCAGAAGAAAAAACTTTAAATTTAATATCAGAAATTTCAAATCAAATTGTTTTATCATCAGAAAATTTATTAAAACATTCATCAATAGTTTGTCAGACTTCATTAATGGATACATTATTTAGTAATACTGAATTTATCGAAAAAAAAATTAGAGAAAAATACTTTAATCAAAATATAAGTTTACTAAAATCATCTCAAACAAAGTTAAAAATAAAAGTATCTCGTTCTTTAGCAATGAAAAATAAAGAATTAAATTTAAAAGATACAAATTACGAATGGACAATATTTTCTCAAATAATAAAAAGATTAAAAAATGAGAAAAATAATTATTTTTTCAAAAATAAAAATTCAAATTTATTTTCAATAATATTAATAGGAGAAAACGCAACAGATGCTGGTGGACCTGCTCGTGAAATAATAACACAAGCATTTGAAGAATTAACATCCCCATATTTAGATTTATTTATTCCAACATCAAATAATATTTCTCAAAGTGGAAATGATAGAGATAAATATACAATTAATCCAAGTGCAAAAAGTGAAAAACAAATAGAAATTTTTAAATGTTTAGGAAAAATTTTAGCTTATGTTATTTCAAGTGAAAATTATGCTCCTCTTCCTTTATCTCAATTTGTTTTTAAACAAATATTAAATTATAAAATAGAACCAATTGATATTGAAAATATTGATATTCATTCATATAATTCAATAATAAAAGTATTAACTTATGGTTCAATTGAACAGAAAAAAAAATTATATGGTCAAATTGATTTTACTTATCAATTATTAAATGGTGAAATTATTGAATTAATACCAAATGGTAAAAATATTTTATTAAATGAATCAAATCAAAAAAAATATTTAGAACTTTATTTAAAAGCAAGAAGTAATGAAATATATGAACAATCACAAGCAATTAAAATTGGTTTATGTTCAGTTATTCCAGAACAAATAATTAAATTTTTAACTTGGCAAGATTTTGAATATAAAATTTGTGGTCCTCAAACTTTTGATATGGATTTATTAATTAGAAATACTAAATATACAGGATTTAAACCAACTGATGATACTATTAAATTTTTCTGGAAATTTTTAAATGAATGTACTTTAGAAGAAAAATATTTATATTTAAAATTTGCTAATGGATTCTCAAGATTACCAAGTGATGATAGTGGTTTTAATAAAAATCCACATCAAATTACTAAAATGGAAGATATTAATCCTTATGATTATGATAAAATGTTACCTAGAAGTCATACTTGCTTTTTTACTATTGATATTCCACCTTATAGTACTTATGAAATTTTAAAAGAAAAAATGCTTTATGCTATGAAAAATTCTATGGTTATTTCTGATACTGAAGAATTTCTTGGATTGGATATTTAATTTTTTTTTGTTTTTTTTTCTGTTTTGTTTTTTAATTTTTGATTTTTTTTTTGTTTTATTTTCTATTAATATCGTTTTAAAGTAGGATTTTACTAAATTATAATTATAAAACTGGATTAATTAAATATTTTTTTTATACTTATTTTAAATTAATTGATTATTAAAAATTTGTTTTTTATTTTCAGAATCTAATAAATTAAATATTAAAAATAAAAAATAAATTAAAAAACTATTAAATTCATACTAAATATTTACAAAATAATATTAAAAATGGAAGTACAACTCGAATTATTTCCCTGTCCAATATGCAAAAGGAAATTTATAAAAAAAAGTTTAGAAGTTCATTTACGTTCATGTGATAAACAAGGAAAATATCACAAAATAGACAAAGGATATGATAATAGTGCCTTTATAGCAAATTTAGATAAAGCAATGGCAGCAGAACATAATAAACAAAAAGAAATAGAATCAAAAAAATTAACTGAAATAAAAAATAATTCAAAAGAAAAAAATAAAAAAAAACCAAAAGAAGAAATAAAACCAAAACAAAAGAAAATTCCATTAACTCAAAGTAAAATAAATGAAGAATCAAATAAAGCTTTTATGGATAAATTAGAAGCTGAATTAGCAAAAGAAGAAGAAAATCAAAATTATCAACCTTCAAAAGAAAAAAAAGTAACTAAAAAGAAAAATAATAAAGATAATAATTATACAAGTAATATTAATGAAGAATCAAATAAAGCATTTCTTGCTAAATTTGAAGCAGAAATGAAAAAAGAAGAAGAAAATTCTTCTTATATTCCATCTAAACCTAAAATTAAAAATAAAAAAGATAGTATTGAAGAAGAAATTGAAGATTCAAATAAGAAATTTTTAGAAAATTTAAATAAAGAATTAAAAAAAGAAGAAGAGAAAGAAAAAGAAGATTTAGTAAATTATGATTATGAAAAAGAAGAAAGTGATAAAGAAGAAAGAGAAGATAAAAATTATAAAAATGATGATGAAGATGATTTAGTAAATATAAAAGATCAAAATGAAAAAGAAAATGAAAATGAAAACGAAAATGAAGAAGAAGAAATAAATAAAAAAGAAGAAAAAGAAAAAGAATATGAAAAACCAAAATATGAAATTCATCAAAAGAAAAAAGATTATGCAAAAAAAGAATTTGAATTAGCAAAAGAAAGAGCAAGTAAAAATAAGCAAATATCAAATGCAGAATTAATATGTTATTTTTGTTTTAAAAAAATAAATTCTAAAAATTACGTTTTTCATGTTCATGATTGTGAAGCTCAATGGAAAATAAAAAATTTAAATAAAGATCCTTCAATTTTTAAACCAAAAGATTTTGATTTAATAGTATCAAAAGTTTCAGCATTAACAAAAGAACAAATTGATTCATATAATGAAAATGTTTTAGAAAATAAAGATGGAATGACTTTAATTCCATGTGAAAATTGTGCTAGAAATATTATGAAATGTCAAATGGAAGAACATTTAAAAAATTGTAAACCTATGGAATCTTATGTTAATAAAAATAAAAATGAAGAAAATGAAATTAAAAATAATAATAATGAAGCAAAATATGATATTGATTCTTATATTAAAGAAGAAGAAGAAACTTTAGCTAGTATGGAATTAGTTCCTTGTGAAAAATGTGGAAGGAAATTTGCTCCTGATAGATTACCTGTTCATGAAAGAGGATGTAAAGGAAAGAAATAATTGTTTTGTTTTTTTTTGTTTTTTTTTTTGTATTTTTCTTGAGTTTTTTTTTTAAGTTTTTTTTAAATATTAAAATATGGATTTGTTGGTTTTTTTATTAATTAAAAAATAAAAAAAAAGTTAATAATTAGTTTTTTTCATTTAATTTTTGAAAAAATAAATATGATTTTATTTTAATTATATTATTTAAATCTCATTAATTAAATAATATAAAAATTACTTTTATAAATAATTGAATATTTATATTAAAATTTATTTTATATTTAAAAAAAAAATAAATAAAAAATTAAATATTAAAAACATAACCAATTAATCAAAAAAAATATATAAAATAAATAAAAAAAACCCAAAAAAAAAAAAAAAACTTAAATAAAATAAAATGGAAGAAGAAACCAAAACAGTTGTAGTAATAGACAACGGTTCAGAAACAATAAAAGCAGGTTTCGCAGGTGACGATGCTCCTCGTAAAATCTTTCCATCATTCGTAGGATACACAAAGCGTTCTCCAATAAATTTAGCAATGGATGAAAAATCCTTTTACGTAGGAGACGAAGCAAAAGAACGTCGAGGTCGTTTAGATATGCATCGTCCAATCTGTGATTCAATAGCAACAAATTGGGAAGATTTAGAAAACCTTTTAACATACACAATATATGATGTATTAAAAGTTTGTCCAGATGAATGTTTCTCAGTAATAACAGAATCCCCTTTAAATCCAAAAAAATACAGAGAAAAATCAATTGAAATTTTATTTGAATTATTTAACTTTGAAGGTGTTTACTTAGCATCAAAATCTCTTCTTTCACTTTATGCAACTGGTAGAACAACAGGATGTGTTGTTGACTCAGGACACGGTGCATCATTCAGTGTTCCTATTTATGAAGGTTATGCTAGTCCTCATACAATACAACATTTAGATCTTGGTGGAAGACATCTTGATTCATTTTTGAATAAAATATTATTTGAAAAAGGATATGAATTTACTACTCCTCTTGAATTAGAATTAATATCTGAAATTAAAGAAACTTTATGTGTTGTTAGACCTGATATGAAATATAAACCTAAAGAAGTTGATTTTAAAGTTCATCCTTTACCTGATGATTCTGTTGTTAGATTAAGTACTGAAAGATATACTATTCCAGAAGCTATTTTTGATCCTAAATTAATTGGTTTGGAGAAAGATGGTTTACATGAAATTGTATTTAAAAGCATTTTGAAAACTAGTTCTGATATTAGAAAAGATATGTATAGTAATATTATTCTTGCTGGAGGAAATACTTTATTTGAAAATTTCCAGAAAAGAATGAAAAATGAAATTTTAGATCTTGCTCCTGTTAAAACTCCTATTGATATTGTTGAAACTAAGGAAAGACAATATTCTAGTTGGATTGGTGGAAGTGTTATTGGTAATATGGATACTTTTCAATTTTTATGTATTTCTAGAAAGGAATATGAAGAAAATGGAAGTGGGATTGTTAATGATAAGACTTTTTAATATTGATTTTTTTTAAACAATTTTTATTAAATGGAATTTGATTTTTTTTTGAAATTTTTTTTTTTAATTTTTTTTATTTCTTTTTTATAATTAAAAAATATATTTTTTTAATAAATATATAATTATTCAATGGAGGAAAATGTAAATATAAATACTTTATTCAAAAAGTCTTTTTATTATATTTTTCATTTTCCATTAGATGAAATTTATAATTTTTTTCGAACTCCGAATTTAATATTAAAAACATTTTTTCAAAAAGCAAAAATAACTTCAATATTACCAGATTCTAAATTAGATGATATTGGAAATACAATTTCAATATTATGGGATAATTTATATAATTTTAGTTTTAAAGTAGATAATGTAACTAGTCTTCCTTATTTTAAATCTTTTACTCATAAAAGTTTGTATAATCCTCCTTTTTTTTCTGATTTTATAAATACTTTTAGTTTTTATTGGAATAGTTCAGATAAAGTTACTATATTTAAATTTGTTAGTACTCAAGAAAATAAAAAATTAAAAAATATTATTGGTGAAGATATTTATAATGATAAAGATTATATCTGTTGTTATACTGAAAAATATTTAATTGAAAATAAAAAAAATTTTGAAGAAAATGAATCAATTTCTATTTTGAAGTCTATTGATAATGTTTGGGAATTTATTTCTAATATAAATAATCAAATTTATTTTTATCCTAATGAAGTTGTTAAAATTAATATTATTAATCAAGAAAATTTTGAAGTTATTGAAATTAATAATAAATTTATTTATTCATTTAAAATCACAAAAAATGAAAATGATGATAAAAAAGAATTAATTTGTGAATTAGTAAATCAATCTAAATTTAATTTACCAAAACAAAAAGTTTTAATGATATTAATAAGAATAGATGATAATAAATGCTTTTTTATTTTTAAACATATTATTCTTGAATATATACCATTTGATATTTTAATGAGTATTTCTGATACAAAAAAAAAAATATTAAAAAAAATTAAAAATATTATTGAATGTTAAAAAAATAATATTTATGATATTATAATTTTGTTATTTATAATAATAATAAAATAAAGAATTTAATAATATAGGTAAAAGCATGATTTATAATTAAATGGAATATATTTTTTGTATTTTTATCTAAAAAATTGTTATATTAGCATATATATATAAATAAAAAAAAATATAATTTATATAATATAAAAATAGATTTAAATTTAATTAATATTATATATTGTTATTATTATTTAAAAGATTTTTGAAATTATATAATAATAATTTAATGAATAATATTAAATAAATTTTAATACATAAATAATTATTAAAAAATATTATTTAATACATAAATTGTTTTTTATATTCCACTTAAAATAAAACTTATAAAAATAACTAAATAGACATTAAGAAAAAATTACATATTTTTTATATATATATAATTATATTAAGAAAAAATATATCTTCATTTTTCAAATAATTCAATTTTTTTCATTAAAAATAGGGATTGTACCTTTTTTATTAATATTTTTTTTTAATTTAATTAATTTTAATGGATTATTAACAGAATTTCTTCTATTATTAAGTGAATCAATAACAATTTTTTCTCTAACCTTAATTATTATTTTATTTTCTCCTCTACTTGAACATTTCCTATTATTATTACCATATTTTTCTTTAGAAAGAGTATTTCTAACTTTATTTTGAATAGAAACTTTATAAATAGCATTTTGTTTATTTGTTTGAGAAGGATTACTTAAATGACTTGTTTCATTACTTGAATTATTATTTTCATTATCATTACCTTTAGTGAAATTTTTCATTTTATTATTTATATTTTGTATTTGATTAATTTGTAAATTTTTTTCAAATAATTCATTCATTTTTGAAAGAAGTTTAGAAGGACTTTGTCTTCTAGTAATTAATTTATTACAATTTATATTATTCCCATTAATATTATTATTATTATTAAAATTATTATTATTATTATTATTAATATTTGTATTTTTTTTTCTAATAGATAAATTGAATAAATTCTTCGCAGTATTAAAAAAAATAGAACAAGATAATAAAGCTTTAAATTGTTTAATTTTATCTTTTCTTTCAAACTCATCAACTAACATTACTGGAATTTTATCATTAGGATTTCTAGTAATAAAAGGATGTTTAAGTGCTTTATTACATTCATATCTAAAAAAAGGATCATATTTACATAATTTTAAAAACAAATTTCTTGCAAGTAAAGGCATTCCAGGAATAAAATTATAATTTTCCTTTCTAAGAATAATTTCTTTATATTCATCTCGAGTCATTCTACAATTATAAAAAGGATGTTTTCCTCCAGATGTTATTAAATATAAAACAAAACCAGCAGAAAATGAATCAACTAAATAATCATATTTTCTATTTTTAATTATTTCTGGTGACATATAAATTGTTGTTCCACATGTTCCTTGAATTAAATCTTCAGTTAAAGATAAATGATATAATAAACCAAAATCACATAACATTACACTTGATAAATCATCTTTTTTTTTAAACATTATATTTTCTGGTTTAATATCTCTATGAATTATTTTATTTTTATGTAAATAATTTAATGCTTCTAATACTCCTTTCATTATTAATGAACATTCACTTTCTTTAAATAAATAATTTATATTTTTATTTGTATATCTTCTTAATATTAAATCTCTTAATGAACCACCTTCTAATAATTCCATAAAAATAAAAAAATAATTTGAAGTTTCTAATACTTTATAAATTTTTAAAATTCTTGGATTTTCTAATTTTTGAAGTATATTAATTTTATAATTCATTACATCAATATTTTCTGATAATGGAATATTACTTTTATCTATTATTTTAACTGCACATTTTTCTTGAGATTCTATTTCAATTGCACTTATTACTAAACCAAATCCACCATATCCTATAATTTCAATTGGATAATATTCTGATACAAAGTGTATTGTATATCCATTTTGATATTCTAATTGTAATTCTTTAAAATTTATATTAAATGGATTTTTATTTAATAATTCATAATCAATATTTGTTGGATTAAAATTTTGTAATATTAAAGATGCTTTTAATTGCTCTTTTACTAGTTCTTGATTTTTATTTTTTGATTCATTTATATTTCTTTCGTATAAAAATAAGTCAAGAGGTACTTTTGGAATTAGTTTATCTTGTGATAAACATTCTTCAATATCGATTATGTCAAATACATTATCAATTGTATATGTATCTGTTTTTTTTTTAAATTTGCTTCTTTTTGCAATAACGTTTAAATCCATTTTTTTTATTTATTAATTAAGTATATAATTAAATTATATTATAAATAAATATATTAAAAGTATATTAACTTTGCTTATAGTCTTTTTGAGATGAATAAAATTTTATTTTCTTTTTCATTAATAAAAATAATTTTTAATCAATTTTTAGTTTTTAAATACTTTTTTTAAATTATTTATTTTTATTTTAAAAATAAAAAAATTTTTTTTGTTTATTTATCCAAATTTAGTCTTATAATTTTCAAGCTATCAATTAATTTAAAATATATATTAATTTTAAATTATATTATATTAATTATATTTTTTTTTAAAAACAATATTTTTATGATTGTTAAATATTCTTTGTTGATAAAATTATCAATAAATTTATTTATTATTTTTAATTTTAAATTTTTGATATTTTAAAATTAAAAACAATTTCAATAAATAATTTTTGGTTTAGTTATACCTTTTTTTATAATTAATAATGGTAACTTTAATATTATTAATTTCACTAATATATTTTATTAAAAATTTTTTTAAAGAATTTAATCTTTCTTAAATGAAACATTAATATATCAAATTTTTTTAAAAATTCATTTTTTAAACTTTCAATTAATATATAAAATATCAATTTATTTCAAGAAAATTTAATATTATTCATTATAAACATTTCTCTATTATTTTAATTATATTTTAAAAAAATCAATATTATATTAAAATTAATTTTCAACAATATATTTTCTGAAATTCGCTAAAATATGTTATTTGAAGAAATATTTTTATAATATTATATTTATTATTTCACAAGAAAAAATAAATTAAAATGAATTTGTTGTGTTTTATAATTATATATATCTATAATATTTAAATTAATGAGATTTCATTTCATTTTTGAGAAATATTTTTAAAAAAATATATATACATTTATTTATATTTTTTCCGTATTTTTACATATTTTTATAAATTTTGATTAAACAACAAAATTCATATTACATACTACATAATGCTTTTATAAAATAGAATTAAATATATAATAAAATAATAAAATCATGTTTTTTGAAACTTATAATTTATTGTTAAATAATTTAATTTTATCCATATTAAAATGTTTTGACAAAATTAATAATTTTCCATTTACAAATTTTTTATTTTGAAAGACATTAGGTAATTTAATACTACTATTTCGACCTATTGGTCTTTCAGTCTTTTGATTATTTACTTTTTTAAATAAATTTATTCCACTACAAGCTCTATTTTTAATATTTAAAAAAATATTATGATTGTTTTTTCTCGAATAATAAAAAATACTTTTATTACTATTATTAAAATTATAATCAATAGATTGATTAAAATTTTTTTTTTGAAGAATTAAAAATTTTATTTATATTTGATTTTGTAGAAGAATAAAAAAGATTTTCACATGAAGAATTTCTTGGAATTTTACTAATTCTAAATTTTAAATCATTATCAATTGTATTATAATCTTTATGAAATACTTTATTATAACAAACATATTCAAAATTACTAAAATCATCACTACTACTATCAATAGTAGAAAATTCTGAATTTTTATCACTACTTAATTTAAATTTTTTAACATAATTTGTAGGTTCATATTTAGGAAAAATTGGAGAAATCATATTTTGATTTTTTAATTTATTAAAATCAAAATCTTTAAAAAAAGAATGATTCATACAATCTAAAACTCCATTATTACAACCTAATCTTTCATTAGGATTTTTTGTTAATAAACTAATTAATAAATCAAATAAATCATCTGAAAATTCTTTATTTCTCATTTCTTCTTTAATGATATTAATATCAATATTTTTATCATATATTTTACAAAAAATAATTTCATAAAGTATAACTCCAATAGAATAAATATCAGATAAATAAGTATTATTTCCTTCAGGTGCAATAAATCCTTTAGTTCCTATTTTTTTTATATTTTCCATATCATCATCTTCTCTTATTGAAATACCAAAATCACAAATATGTAAATAACCTTTATCATCAAAAATTAAATTTTCTGGTTTTAAATCTCTATGAATAATTTTATTTGAATGAATATATTCTAATCCCACAAAAATACAACCTAATATAAATTTAATTTGCTTTTCTTTAAATTTTTTACCATTTAAAAGATAATATCTTAAGTCACCACCACCAAGATAATCCATTACGAAATATAAATTATTTTCATCTTGAAATGTACAATATAAATTTATAATAAATGGATTGTAGAGTTGAGATAATATTTCCTTTTCTTCATTCACACAATTCACTGCATTTTTTTTATAAACTTTTAATTTAGGAATTTTCTTTATTGCGAATAATCTTCTTGTTTTTAAAAATTTTGCTTTGTAAACTTGAGAAAATCCTCCTGAACCAACATAATTTAAAATTTTAAAACTATTTATTGTTATTGGTTCTTCTTTTATAATTTTTAAGTGGGATTGAATATTCGTTGCTCCCATTAAATAAAATTTATATATGTTTTTTTCTTTAATATTATTTTTATAAATATCTTCATGGTGGGCAATTAATTTTAATTAAAAATTATTCTCTTTTATAAAAATTATATAACCAAATAAAAATTATGTAACTTAAATTAATTAATTATCTTGTAAATAATTTTTATTTCATAAATATTAAAAAATCATTTTTTTTATTAGAATAATGATTCATTATTGTTATCTAATTAAATAAAAATATAATTAATATAATATGAAAAAAAAATAAAAAATAAATTTAATTTGAAAGTAAAAAATAAATATATTAAAAATTTATTTAAATGGATAAAAGTAGTCAAATAAATATACAAAATGATCCAAATTTTATTGAATTAGAAAATTTTTCATCAAAAAAAAATGAAAAAAGTATTGAAGAAAATAATGAAGTAGAAGAAGAAGAAAGAGAAATAAAAGATGAATTATTAGATATTCAAAAAAATGAAAATAAATATGTAAAAAAGGAAAGTAATAAAAAAGAAAAAGAAACAAAAGTAAATATTAATTTATCAGTTGAAGATATATATAAAATAATATCAAGAGGAGGAAAATTAAATTCTAATAAAATAGCATTTTCAATGCTTTATTCAATTTTTACAATATTATTTTTAAATACATTTTTTATAATGATATTTGCATTTTTAAGACCAACTTTAAAAACAAATAAATTTTTATGTTATGATATTGTGACAAAAACTTATTCAAAATGTTTTATAAACAATAAATGCAAATGTTCTGATAATTATTGTGTTCAATTTTGTTATGAAAATGAATTTAAAAAATGTAATGAGCACTTTACTTCAATTATTCGAGAAATTGAAGAAAAAAAATCAGTTTTAGAATATACTATAATTGATAGAAGTTTTATTAAATATGAAATTGACAAAAATGAAAGAAGAACTCTTTTTCAAAAAATTGGAAAATATTATTGTTTATCATTATATATTGAATTATTATTTATTTTCTTATTTGTAATAGGAAGTTATATTGGTTTTTTAATATCGGGAATTTTATGTGATATTTTAGGGAAAAAAAAAGTTATTTCAATTTTAGGAATTGGATTATCAATTATAAATTTATTTATTACAATTTTAAGTATTACTTGGGAATTAAAAGATTATATTAAACTTTTAATTTCTCTTTGGTCAATTACTTTTTTCTTTTTGGGAATTTTTCTTTTACCTTTTGATTCTGCTATTTATATTTATACTTTAGAATTAATTCCTAAAACTGATTTTTTACAATCCATTAATGGTCTTTTTTATGAAAAATATTTTATTTCTTTATTTATATTTTATATTTTTGAAAAGTTTTTTAAATATTATTTATATTTTTTTATATTTTTTGAAGTATATTTAATTATATTTGTTATATTCTTTATATTCTCTTATATTGAAACTCCAAGATTTTTTTCAGAAAGAAATGATTTGATAAATAAAAAAATATCAATTGAACATTTTTCAAATGGTTTTGTTACTTTTGATTTAGATTTAAATGAAAATCCAAAACAATTTATAAAGAATATGAATTTATTAGAAAATAATCAACTTAAAGATAATTCAATTGAAAATCAACCAAAAAAAATAATAAATATGAAAACAATAATTAATACATATAAAAATAATATAAGAATATTTAAAAAAATGTATATGATTCAAGTAAGTTTTTTTTCATTAAGTTTTACTTTATATATAATATTATTTACAACTATTTTTGATTTTATGGATCCAAATATAAATATAAATTCAAAAAAAAAAATAGGATTTTTAATTTATTTAATAATTTTATTTCCTTTATTTCAACTCCTTTCATATTTTTGTTATAAATTAATAGATCTTGACAAATTTATAATGTTTTTTCTAATTATTTTATCTTTTATTCCTTTTAATTATGACTTAGATAAATTAAAATTAGAATATGATAGAATGCAAACTTTTTATGGTAAAGAAGTTCAACAAATGATTAACTCAAATCCTTATATTTTAGCTTCTAGTTTTTGGATTATTACTTTAGTAATTTCAATATTTAATATAATGATTTTATTACAAGCCTCAACTTTATATAGAACTTATTTTTATTTTAAATTACAAAGAATTAATTCTTTTACAATATTCTTAGCATTTTTTTCTGTTTATTTAACTAAATCTCCATTAATTTTAATTTCTATTCTTTCTTTTCTTACAGCTTTAACTTTTGCAATTATGAGAATTAAATGGAAATTTGATCCTTTTGAAGAAGAAATTGATATTGAAAATAATTCATATGAATAATAGTAATAGTAAAAAATTTTTTTTTTATGTATATAAATATTCTAATAATATGTATAATAAAAATATTAAAATTAACCATTAATATTTTTTTATTATTTGAAAATTAAACATTATTATATTAAGTATGGAATCATTAACAAATTCTTTTTTACCTTTTGATTCAATTCCATTAAAAAAAATACAAAATTCAAAAAAATTTCTTTTTTTGTTTTTATTTATTTTAGAAATAATAACTAATATTGATACAGGAATATTTATATGTTCATTTAAAAATGGATTTAATATGTCAGAATTTGCATTTTCAATGATAGGTTGTTTTTCTTCTTTAGGAAGAGCATTTTTTGGAATTTTTTTTACTCCAATATTTAATAGAAAAGATGTATTAAAAAATTATTATATAAGTGGAATATTAGTAAAATCATTTTCATTTTTTTTTTATTATTTTATTGATTCTGAAATTATTTTTTATTCTTTGAGATTTCTTTCAGGAGGAATTCAAATGTTTAATATAATATTTTTTCCATCTTGGGTTTCTGATAATTTAAAATCATATTTTTTAATTTATATTTCTCAAATAGCAAAATTAATAGGAATTTCATATGGTTATTATATAACAATAAATGAGAAAAATGAAAAGAATTATAAAAACAATTTTTTTTCTTATGGAATAATACTTTTATTTTCTTCATTTATATTAATAATAATTCCTAGTAAATTATTTAATTGTAATAAAACAATATATATAAAGAAAAAAAAACAAAATGAAAAATATGAATCAAATGATTTTGATTCAAATGTTCTTAATACTAATATTTTATTAAAGATAAGAAATAGTAAAAATGATAGTGATGATGAAGAAGATTTATTATATAATTATGCACTTGAAGAAAGTGGTAATAAAACAATTGAGTCTATTAAAAAAAAAAGGAAATATTATATTATTAAAATGATATTTAAACCTATTTTTTTATTTTCTATTTTAACAAGATGTTTATATGCAAATATTTTTTCTGTCATGTTATTTTGGTTTAATGATTTTATTAATTTTTTCAAAATTAATCCTAATTTATATTCTTGTTTATTATTTTTTGTTATTATAGTTGTTTCACCAATTATTGGTTTAGTTTTAAATAATTTTTTAATGAATCTTATGTATAAAAATTCAGAACAGAATAAATTAGTTTCAATAATACTATTTTCAATTGTTTCTTATATAATTGCATTGTTTTATAATTTGATTCAATCATTTTATTATTTTATAATCTTAGGATGGATTTATATAATATGTTTAACATTTCCTTTAAATTCAATGATTGAATTTGATATAGGAGCAACATATCATATTTTTAAAAGAGAAGGATTTATAATATCAAATATAATAATAAATGTATTTGGAAATTGTTTTGGAATTTATTATTATGGATATAAAAAGAAAAGTGTTATTAAATTTAATTATTTGATTTTTTCTACTTTTTTATATTTAATTTTTTGTTTATTAAGTGTATATTCAAAATGGAATGGAACAAAAAGAATAATTAAACAGAAAAAATCAACTGAATTGTCACAAGGAACAAATTATTTAAGATTTTCAAGAACTTCTGATCTCAAAGAAGATATTAATAAAATAAATCAAGTTCCTTTATCACAAGGAAGAATATCAATTGATGATAATGATGAAAATATTGATGATGAACAAAGTAAAGAAGACCAATATCACATATTAAGCATAAAAAACTTTTTAAAAAAATAACTATATAAAAAACATTAATATTAAAAAATAAAAATAAAAATACACACAAAATTAAATAAAAAAAACTTATTTTCACAATAAAAAAAAACCTAAATCATAAAATCAAAAAATAACCCAAATCATTCAAAAAAAAAAAAAAAAATACAAAAAAAAAAAAAATTATTTTAAAAAAAAAAAAAAAAAAAAAAAAAAAAAAAAAAAAAAAACCCAAATAAATAAAAAAAAAAAAAAAAAAAAAAAAAAAAAAAAAAAATAAATGTCAAAAAGTCAAAGTATCCAAGTTTTATGTCGTATTCGTCCAGAAAACGAGAAAGAAAAATTAAGTGGTTTCCAATCATGTATAACCCTCCTATCACCAAAATCATTAAGAATATATCCAGTAGACCCAACAAACTCAAAAGAAGAACCACATGAATTTACCTTTGATCACATATTTCCAAATACAACATACC
>JAEEGK010001754.1_pt1 | contig 54241 bp, 44 predicted proteins | sample 8958771 | NCBI WGS metagenome assembly JAEEGK01 (sample SAMN16246547, study PRJNA631951) | gut metagenome | biome: gut microbiome; feature: rumen; material: SC-attached | host: Bos | place: Iran: Karaj | collected 2018-10 | reverse complement strand
GTAGATCATCTTCACAGCGTTGTTGTTCACATACTTCACGAGTTCCTGGAGCTTAGCGTCATCCTCCTCATCGAAGTTCGTCACGCGGATGTTGTAGAAGAATACCAGGTTGGTAGCAGCAGAACGGGCAGCCAGTTCAGCAGCAGCCTTCTCAGCAGCAGCCTTCTCAGCAGCCAGACGGGCAGCCTCGGCAGCAGCCTCAGCAGCACGCTTAGCCTCAGCCTCAGCGAGCAGACGAGCAGCCTCCTCAGCCTTCAGGCGAGCAGCCTCAGCCTCAGCAGCCAGACGAGCAGCCTCCTCGAGGAGAGCAGCACGACTCATAGTGGTTGGTTTGCCACGGAAGTTGAAACCTACGCGAGCGCTGAATGGGTGCTCATTCTTAGTTAGAAGTGGATTAGCATCACCTTCACGATTCCAACCATAACCCCAACCTGCAGCAAGCTTCAGGTCAATATTACGACGGATGCGATAGTAAACACCACCTTGAGCGTCAGCATAGTAGTAACCATTCACTTCTGATGTTTTATTTTTATAAGTTACATCATCATTCAGACTAAAAAGATATCCGCCACGACCCTCCAAGAAGATTGACCACTTCTCGGCAGTACCAAGGTTCCACCGGTAAACCACATCGAGTAAAGCTGGTATCAAATTGCTATCATCCTCTTGATGTTTAACACCACCCCAACTTCCATAGTAACCACTATTCAAGCCAACGAACAAATTGCTAGTGAAGTTATAACCGACACCGACACCAATACCCCAGCTATCATTACCATCCAAGCCACGAGTATCTTCATTCCCTTTCGTGTCAAAGTCATTGGAGTAGCCACCGTCGAACTTGAACTCCCACTTCTTGGCGATACCGTCATCGTACTTAACACCAGCGATCTCTTCTTGTGCATTAGCCATGGTGAAGACTGACGCAACTGCGAGCAAAGCAAAAATTTTTTTCATAATTTAATTAATTAATATGTATTAAAGTTGTTGTTGTCGAAAAGAAACATATACGAGTGCAAAGATAAGCATAATTTCGGTAATATGTATCATAGGAATGGCAGAAATGAATGGAATGGAGGGGAAATCCATCATTTTGCAAAGTTAGCTAGACAATTAGCCGCAGTTTTTACACTGTTTTTCTAAATAATATTTAAAGAAGATGAAAAATGGATTTGAAATGATGAGGTGGCTTCGATAAGCCACCTTGGTGTCTGCCTCAGACTCATCATCTGAAAGCGAGCTTTCCGCTGCTGACTCTCAGCCATCCACCACCCTTTCAGGGCCTACATCATTTCAAATCGAAAATATCTCTTATATTTGCATTCAGATTGTATTGACTAAATGCAATAAGGTCTATAATTTGTAGTTATACTAAAAGAATAGGCCTTGGAGGGTGAGGTAGCGAAAATTCAGTCAAGCTAACGACTATGACGTTTTCAAGAACAAACCCACCCTCCCTTTATGTTCTTTAGAGTCTGGACAAAGTATCGAATGACGTAATTAACCACGATCATGTATCCATCAAGAGTAAAGACGATGAAGAATTTGGGCCATAACCCTTAATACAATCAATTATGAAACCTGAATTCGACATTGACAAAAGTTTCCGGCAGTGCGTAGGCATCGACATCTCCAAGGACAAGTTCTCGGCCTGCCTTTACATGCAGAATGCAGAGGGATCCAACTGCAGATCTCCGTTCGTAGAGTTTGCAAATACGAAGACTGGGTTTAACCAGCTTATGAAGTGGACCCGCAAGGAATGCATGAAGAATCACGCCATCGGCTTTCTAATGGAAGCAACAGGGATCTATTACGAGCCATTGGCATACCACCTCCAGAAGCTCAAGCAGGCTGTTTATGTGGTGCTTCCCAACAAGGCAAGGAAGTTTGCCGAGTACAAGGGAATACTTACAAAGACAGACGCTATGGACAGCTATGTGCTGGGGTGGCTTGGCTGCGAAGACCGCAAACTGAAACCCTGGACACCTCCCAAGAAGATTTATCGGCAGCTGCGTCAGATGACCCGTTTCGATTCGGCAATGAAGGTCCAGCGTACTGCCCTACTGAACCAAGTGGAGGCATTGAAACACAGCGAAATGCATGATTCTTTCGTGATTAAAGCCACCTTGTCGGTCATCAATGAGATAAACAGGCAGCTGGAGGCCAATGAAAAGCAAATCAAGAAACTCATCAAGACAGATGAGGAGCTTGAAAAGCGAATCAGTCACCTGTCCACCATTCCTGGAGTATCATTAACCACCATAGCGTCCATCGTCGCAGAGACCCAGGGATTCGACCTCATTACTAGTCGAAAGCAACTGGCTAGCTATGCAGGTCTGGATATTCCCGCACATCAGTCCGGCAAGGAGGATCGCCCAAGGCACATCTCGAAGAAAGGGAATGCCCATATGAGGGCGGCACTCTATTGGCCTGCCATTGTCGCTACACGTTTCAACAATCCATTGAAGGAGGACTATAACAGGATCGTATTGAAACATGCCACGAAAAAGAAGGTGGCAATAGTAGCCATCATGAGGAAGCTGTTACTCCTGATGTATACGGTATGGAAGAAAGAAGAAGATTTTGACAGTGGTATTGACAAAAAAGGGGCAGGAAACTAGTCCTTGCCCCACGAGATAGACCAAATGTCTTCCCTTTGTGGGTGCAAAGATAGGGGATAATTCAATACCTTCCAAATATTTCTTCAAAAATCTTCCATCTTTGTCAAAGAACGTTTACTTTGCGACGCTTCGCGGCCGCAAGGTCCGGAGCGTCGCATAAAGGTCCGGAGCGTCGTAGATTGATTCCTTCAAATATCAAATTGCAGGGGATCAATAATAATTCGCCCAAATTCTTAAATATTGTAATAAATTCGTTTGGAATTTAATACAGTATCTTGAAAAATTCTAAAAAATATTTGCTAGTCTAGCTTTATAGGATAAAATTCTGCTCGACCATAAATTTTTAAGTATATTCTTGCCGAAGGCGATTTTCGATTTCATTAGGATAAAACCCGTCAGGGTGGCTGATGAAAGAAAAATGGCAGGAGAAAGCTCACTTACCCCTGCCATATTTGTTTCAGCAGACAGAACTGCCATCGGGCAGTTCATCCTAATGGAATCCATTTTTCATCTTCTTTTCAGAATAATCTTTGCTATTTTTGGCATGAATTGGATGGAATAGGTGACAAAAGCAAAGAAAAGCACATGAAATGTTAAAATATAATGAAAAATATTTGGAATATCAAAATATCTTCCCTATCTTTGCCACGATTGAATGAATAGTAATATCAAATAGACCAAACAAAGATTTTTCTGAATTTTGCTGCGGAGCAATTTTCGATTTTATTAGGATTAGCCCGTAGGGTGACTGATGAAATGAGAGCAGCAGAGAAAAACTTGTTTTTATCTGATGTATCATTGCTTCAGTCAAAACTGCCATCGGGCAGTTTATCCTAATGAAATCCATTTTTCATCTTCTTAAAGAATAAGAATAGTCAGATCAAACAAATATTTTTATTTATTTTTCTGTGAAACGATTTTTGATTTATAAAGTTGTAGCCCCGTCAGGGGTGATGAGTTGGATTGAAAGCAGCAGTGAAAGCTTGCTTTCAACTGATGATATCAAGCCAAGGCATCAGGCCTGCCGTCAGGCAGGACCAACTTTATAAATCCATTTTTCATCTTATTATAAATTATCTATCACTCATGCAAGTCAGTCGCATCGTTTTCCTCTTGTTAGCGTCCTTCGCCTCCATGCTGATGACGTTTTGGGTCTATTTCAAGATCCTTGCCATTGCTAAGGAGAAGAACCTCGTCGATAATCCCGATGCCCGCAAACTCCAGAAGCGACCCGTGCCCGTCATGGGAGGCATTGCCGTGTTCTTTGGCGTCATATGTGGCACCTTGTTTGCTACATGTTTCTGCGACTGCGACACTATCCTGCCTATCATCCTTGCCATGAGTATGATGCTCTATGTGGGTGCCATCGACGACATCATCAATCTCTCTCCCCGCAACCGCTTCATCATTGAAATCCTCGCTGTGCTCGGCATCATCTTTAGTGATGGTGCCTGCATCGACAGTCTGCATGGACTTTGGGGAATCGAGGACTTCTCATGGAAGATTGGTGTACCCCTCACTGTCTTTGCAGGTGTGGGCATCATCAATGCCATGAATATGATCGACGGCGTTAATGGCCTTTCCAGTGGCCTCTGCATCACCTTCAGTCTGATGTTCGGTATTGCTATGTACCGTGCACACGACTATCCCAATGCCATGCTTGCCTTCGTGTTTGCAGGCGCCTTGATCCCCTTCCTCATCCACAATGTCCTGGGCAAGAACTCCAAGATGTTCATCGGTGATGCAGGCACCATGACCATGGGCATTCTGATGACCTGGTACGTCATCCAGATGCTTCGTCACGACCACAACGACCAATGGATTGCTTATGTTTCTCGTCAACAACTAAGTCTTGTTGCGCTGACCCTCTCCATCCTTGCTGTGCCCGTAGGAGATACCCTCCGTGTCATGTTCCGCCGTATCACGAAGGGCATATCTCCCTTCAAGGCCGACAAGACACACCTCCACCACATGCTCCTCAACTACAGCGGTTCCCACTCTATCACCTCTCTGATGGAAATCGCCATTGCGATTATTATCGTCATTATTTGGGCAATCGCATTCAAGACACATTGCTCCATCGATGCCCAATTCTATATCGTCTTAGCTACTGCTGCTATCCTCGTTTGGGGCACTTACGCTTATCTCTCTTTCCAGAACAAACGTAACTCCCGTACCGCATTCCGTATCCGCAAATGGCTCTCCAAGACACGTCAAGGCGACAAGGAATGGTGGGCATGGCTTCAACGACGCATTGATACGCCAATCGGTTCCAAGCGTGACGCTGCTCATCCAGATTATGATCCAAAGAAAGACAAAGACATCAACAAATAAATTAAGAGTCATCAACGGAAACAAAACCGATGATGACTCTTGTTTTATTCTAGATCCTATATAGAAGATGAAAAATGAGAAAAATCTATTGGTCCTATGCTTATTACAAATGACCTATAAGGATGAAAATGGATTTGATAAAATTAAAACGAAATCAAATGCTTCCAAATAGCATACAGCCTATACATTTATGAAAAATTTCAGCTTTATTTGAAGCAATATAACTTAAATAAAATCTTCACAGAGAAAAGAACTAATATAATTGTATCTTTTGTTCGTTAAAATCAAATTTATCATTATTGTGATCATTAATAACTGACACAATAGCCGGTTCCAGTTTATTTATCAATAATTTCATGATTTCTATTCCATCTTTATAAACACTAGTATTTGCAAAAGTAAAGTGTAACTCTGACTCTTTATTATGGACTATACAATTACGTAATCTATAAACTAAATCCCAGATTTTAGCATCATCATGATTGGTGTTTTTTATAAATAGTTTATCTTTGATAAATGTATTCTGAGATGGTGTAAAGTCCGTAGGAGATATAATAGTTGCTAATGGGAAAGAACCGCTCAAACCTTTCTTTAATTCATCGAATTCTTTATCCCCCCACTTACTTGCTTTACTTATTACATTTCTCACAAAACCATTTTCTCGTATATTACCTTTTGTCATATCAGCCAAGGATTTTCTATAACCCAAATACTCCAATATTTGATACATTCTTAAATAACGTGTCAAAATATCAGTTGAGTATTTTGATTCGCTCATAACATTATATACATCAAAATACTGCTCATATTTGTTATCAGCATTATATGCAATATTAGAAACAAATTCCTTATTCTCTGTAAACTTTAGTTCTTCAGGCATCTTCATACGATTTTTATTTACAAAACAATAATAGCTATAAGAATAAAGACGCCAATTACGTTCAGGTATATCTGGTTCTGACGTAAGTAAATAATACTCATTGTCGTGTTGGCCTCTACAACACTCCCAAAGAAATTGTAATTCAAGATTATTATCTTTGTACGCTAACAAAATCTGATCAATTATTCTCCAACAGTTATTCTCTAAATCAGCATACGAATTATCATTAATTGCAGATATTATAGCTTTAACAGGCAAAACACACAAAGTGGAACTGCTATAATGGAAATTCATCAATCTATTTCTATTTTCCTCAGAAGAAACATGATGTCTAACTGGCAAAGGATTTTCAATCTCATTGTTGTCATCAATACCATCATTAAAGCCTTTAATTATCTTTTTAAAAGCTAATACATTAGGATATGCCATTAATTTTGTGCAAGCATCCTCGTATCGTGTCCACGCAATATCATCTTCGATGTTAGTATTCTCAACATCGGTGATGAGATTATTGACATGTAAATAATCTATCAATTTTGGCAAAATTGCCTTATACAAATCACTCCTCGTCATAGTTCTTATACTTTGTGAAATATACGTCCCAGCTAGATGCCCCTTTCGATAATAAATCCTTTGTATAATCAAAAATAGCTTTTCGTACAGCATTACCCAAATTGACTTTAGTACTTGCCAGTTTGTTTTCATAAGCGTCATAATAATCTTTTAAAAAAAATGGATCTTTATAACCATCAATAAGCATTGAAAACTCAACAATGTTATTTACTTGAGGTTTACAACCAGAATCAAACAATATTGAACCCATAGCACCAAATATTCCACTTAATACAGTATCTTTCCCATACCATTTAATATATTCCTTGGATTTACGACTAAGTATCTCCCCAAGATCATATAAATTATTAATAAAATCTGATAATATATCTGCATTAAAATATTCTGCTATTGTCTCATCATTAAGAAGCTTATTGTCATCAAGATTAATTTTGTTTGTAGCAGAAATACGAAGTTGACGACCGTTAATAAAGGATTGGAGCGCAACGACTACAGAAGCCAATAAATATTCACCCAATTCTCTATATCCTCGTTGGACTTCTCTAAAACGAGCATCTCTTTCTCTAATCAACTTAATATTCTTATAATAGTGAAGTTTTTCATCTTCAAAGAAATGAAGAAATAACAATTCAAATTGATGAGTAGAAGATACAGATTTTTGACCAGCATTTAGCAAAAGCATCCTACGAATAATAGACTGATCATCCAATCCAGTCCAAATACTAAAGTACACATCAAAACTAGAATAACAATCTATTAACTTTTCTATATAAAATTGCCCATTGTTAACATCTAACAACCCCTTAATAAACTTAGGAGTAATGAATTTGTTTTGAAGAATTAAATTTCCATCATTAGTTTTCTTGATTTCTTCAGCCAGAGATTTTGTGTCTTTCACACCACTTTGAAAAATTATATTGTATAAAAAAAGAACAACCCATAACCGATAAGTACGCTGTAAGCCATCAAGTATCTCAATTAAATCCTCATTAATTTCAATATTACCATTAGCGTGATGAGGTATATTTCCTGAATAAGTAAGTGTTACTAAAGGAAAAGGTTCGCCTTTTTCAACCGACCGATAAATATTATCCAAATATACGTTATTAACTATTTTCCTTTGAACAGAAAACTCAAAAAAATTAGTTTTAAGTCCTTGCAAGTAATTGAGCAATTTACCTTTACATAATATCCAGGTTTTGCCGTTTACAAGCTTTGAATCTAATACTTCGACATGCATATATTTAATTTTTTATTAATAATAGTATCACAAAAAAATAGTTCGACAAATATGCGCTAATGAGAAGAGACATCAGATGGGAATGCTTGCATTCACAGATGGATGGCACTTATCATTAGCTCCAGAGACGCTTTCCCTTGTCTTCTTTATAGTTTTTTTTTACTTTATTTTGATTTTATTTCGGTCGATCAGAATTTTAAAACTCATTTTTCTGCGATAGCGATTTTCGAGATGAATGAATGTAGACCCGATAGGGTGCTGAATGCATTAGAACTGGCTGACAGGAGCTCGCTCATGGCAGACAGAGCTAACTCATACAGCAGATGCGCTATCATGCGCATCTCATTCACTCATCTCTATTTTTCGCCTTTCCAGGAATCAAATATTGAAAGGTTATCTGACAACCTAGATTATTGCCAAGTAGCTCCCCACGATCAAACCCTGCCGTTACTCGTATAGAATAATGATCATGGAAACTATATGTCATCTCCCCCATCGTGCTGAGATTCTCCTGAGGATAGAGGAATGGACTGCTGTAGGTACCGTAACCTTTCTGCCAACTGCAGAGCAGACGATAGCTAAGATTACTCGATAGATTGCCGGACATTCCGAAATGCCATGCAAAGAAACGATTGTCCTTGATGGTCAAAGAGCCATCCGTATTATAAATCGGAGATCGATACAAAGGATTACCCATCACCTGCCCCCAATGAACCCATCCGGGATAGAGACCATGATTATAATAACTATCACCTCCTCCTAAATGGTCACTCATGTTTGGAGTATGGTCATGATAAATAGGTCCACTCTGATAACGAGTATTCAGGAACTCGACAACGAGCCCATCAATCCACTGAAAAGTCTTCAATTTCAATTCGCCTCCCACCATAATGTCTTTGAGAGGATAGAGCAGATATCGATTCTTCTTCCATGTATCCCATTCCTTCCCTGAACCATATCCATCATAATCAAGCAAGAACATCGAGGAATGATCCTCGAAATAGTGGTCGGCGTATAATGATAGACCGAACTTATCACTATCATAATTAAAACGAGCCACCCAACTACCCAGCTGATCACCTGCGACATTGGAATATACAATATTCCCATTTTCATCATCACCTCCTGCAGTGAAAGCTTCTATATAGGCTCTAAGACCAGTATGGCCATATACAGTGCTTCTACCATGCCTATAAATCTTTCCTCCGAACTCACATGCCATTTCAAGTCCTAGTTCTAAACTGAAATGAAATTCCTTATCTCCTGGACCTATTCGCAAATACCCAGCCTTATCATGATAAAGCACACCTTGAGAATAACGATTCAATTCCTTAGTCCATTCTTTCTGATAATGTCCATCCGTCATCCAACCGTATGAGAAATGCCCCTTGATTGCCAACCATGAATGGAGCCCAGGGATGTTCCAATACTCAGGGAAAGAGAGACGCACACTTGGTATCGGGCGAGCATTGATGCCCAAAGTCTGAGAACCACTGCTCAACTCCATGTTCTTCAACTGCATCAGTTGCTCCTTCTGACCTAATGTAAGCACAGCATGCTTATACCGTACCTCAGCAAAGCACTGCTGAATCACGAAGTCGCTGGTATAATGCAAAGGCACAACCAAATCCAAACCATAACCAATTCCCCACTTCTTCTCCTCATCAACCAACAATGGCCTTTCTAAGCCTCCACGAACATACCCATTGAAAGATTCTAGCGAACTCAATCCATACTTATTCGCATTCAGCCACAGCGGTGTATTACCATCGCTATACGATACCTGTATTTCATACCTTTGTTCCAACCCATCAGATATAGATTGTGAATAGGCAGATAAAGGAGATAATGATATTAATATAAAACTATAACGCAAACCTTAAATATTTGAATAGTTCTTATCTTTTCCCTACCGTCCTCTTCCAAACAAAATGAAAAGCCATCCACACCGGAGCCCAAAGCACTTCCTTCGGATAGTGATATATAAGATGTGGAGCACGCTGCAAATTGTGTGTCAAAGTACGCACCTGTTTATTATGACCAATCTCTTTGAATCTAGCATCATGATGACCGAAATTGCCACTCAGCATTATTTCATTGAGGAGGAATAGACCTTCTTTTTTATCAGGAGGGCATAATAAATTATCCTCACTTGCATGAAACACCTCCAACATAATCCACATCATAGCAGCAGTGAACTTTTTCATCCCATAAATATAGACCAGTTTCATTGTCTCTTCACGCGAATAAGGATCTACTGATTGTTGAAGCACAAAATAATAATCCATCACTTGCCTTAGACCTACACCTCCCTCAAACAAATGACGATAACAATGTAACAGCACATAGAAAAGATTCATAGCCACAGATGGCACTTTAATCACTCCGGTATTCTCAGGTAGCTCTATAGCATCGGATGAAAGTTTATCCTCATTCTCTCGCCACAACTTTTGCAATTTAGCGTTGCTATAAAGATTCATTAGTATATCTGGAATCCAGTGAACCTCTACTTCAGTATCACTATAAAAGGATGCATGAGCGTTCTTATAATCATAATCATATTCTTCAAAAAGCTGTGAAATGAACTTCATCACTTTTTTTCGGCCACCTCCTACCCATAGATCGATATCACCACTCTGGCGAAATAACCGTAAATCCTTATTATCATTTCGATAAAGAGCAGCCAACCCCTGTCCTTTTAAAATACTACAAGCAAATCCTTGTTTAGTGAAAAAATTAATCAACCGGACACATTGCTTATTAACTATCTGATTTCTTTCTTTAATAACAGTCTCAATACCCAACCATTTTAATAAAAAAGTCCGAGATATTGTATTAGCATATCTCGGATCTTTATATAGTTGTTTCACTCCCTGAGCACATATGCCCACAAGAGTTTGTTTTGTTGATAGCTCAAAAAGATTTTCCCATTCTTTCGTTGTAGGAACTCTACTTAATGATTTTTGAATACCAAGGCTAACCCGTATTAGTTCAAAGAACAAGCTATCCATAGAGATCAACGTATATGACTAGTAAGTCAACTAATAATGGTCTAATTCTCAAATTCTTGAATAAAAAAGTGAAAAACTTGTAATATGAAGAGAGACGAAATAGTTAAAGATTCTCAAGGAACTCCACACACTCGTTCATCTGCTTATCGAAGTTGAGTTCATTTCGTGTGGTGGTAATACAATTAGCACTCATCTGCTCATAATCAGCATCACTCATATCCCGTAGTTTCTCAAGATTCCTCTGAAGTGCAGCATAATCGCCAGGCTCACTCACAAAGCCTGCATTATGACTACTAATGAAATCTGCACCTTCACCTCCCCCACAAAACAGAATTGGAAGACCTTGAGGCAAAATATCGTATATTTTCGAGGGTACAGCACCTCTGATACGCACGAACAACGGTACAATACTTGCATCAAACTTCACCATCCAACCACTAATATCTTCTTTAGGAACAAAACCATGAGCAAATACGTTGCATCTCGGGTTCTGTTCGATATATCTCTGTATCTCCTCAAGTTGCTTGCCTCCACCCAGAATATGGAACTCGATTCCCAACTCGTTGAATGGAATATTCTTAACTATACCAGCCACATCCTGTGCAACACCTAACATTCCACTGAAGACAACCTTCACTGGATTTCCTTTCTTCTTAAAATCCTTATCCATAGGATAGGTCTGCAGATTTCGATAAAGGAATAGCTTATCAGGACGCTCCTCAAAACTAGCAATATGCTGAAGTATTTCATTGCTCTGCCCAAGAACAGCATCAGACTTTCGATACAAGTAGCGTTCACATTTAGCCATGAACTTATAAGGTCGGGATCCGACCTTCATTGCTCCCATATCGACAGCTGTAGATGGCCAGATGTCACTGACATTTAGAATACACTTCTTATGATAAAGGACCTTGAAAATCCACATTGCAGAAACAGCCACAACCAATGTGGGAGTCTGAATAATCACTCGATCATATTGCTTGATGCGGCTACGATGAAAAGCAAAGAGCCATATCATCACAGCGAAACTGAACATATTGAGTATGCGAGCCACAGCAGATTTACTTACCGTAGCATATATCCAATATCGGAAAAGATCCACGCCATTACGCACTTCATGTTTAGATAAGCATCCCTTATAACCATCAAATATTTCACCTTTAGGATAGTTCGGCAAGCTAGTCAGGGCATCTACTCCACAACCCTTTGATTTCAAACCCTCAGCCATATTAGCCAATCGTGATGGTGCTGCTCCCACCTCTGGCCAATACCTCTCAGTAACTAAAAGTATTTTCATTCTATTGTATATTTCAAATGGTCCTTAAAATAAATTTTCAGCACCTTGATAGGGTCAAATCGATTATACTCAGTTGACGCCTTTTCATCAACAATATCTACTCGACCTGCCCCCTCAATTTTAATTACACCTAAATTCGTTCTAACAACTCTAGGCTCTATACTCTCAACTCGAGCCTCTTGACTCTCAACCGTAACACCTGGAGCCAAATGAATCAAAGACACAGCCTCTCCACCAAATGAATCCTCAATGGTAAAAGAAGCATCAGTTATCGTGAAGATTCTAGCGCATAGTTTCCCGTAACCATCATGCTCTGCACTAATAGATTCGTGAGAATCTCGAGATACACGAACATTCGCTCTGCGTCCAACACGGAAACCTCCCCAGACTTCCGATGAATCCAACATCTTCCCATTCAACAATGCACAAACGCAGTTATGCGCAGAGCTCGAACGTTCATACTGTCTTCGTTCGTTCTTGTTATATGTAGAAATACCCGTGTCAACAACTAAAGGTTTGCCGTCAATTCTCAACTCATAATTAAATATATCGGCATGTGTATGGCCAGGTTGATAAGTTGCGGTGATATTGCCTATATCTACAATTGCCTCCATTCGACTATTGTACATCTTTCGATAACCACTCACCCTTAATATATTTTTCGACCAAATAATCCCTAATCGTTTTGCATAATCGAATATTTGAACTGGCATAGGAGCAATCCCATGGGCAGAATCATTCAACAACGGGATATCACCATCAGACCAAGTGATTGCTTCCAACCAGCCCAACTGCTTCTTGGCAACCCAAAGTAGTCCTTCGATGAATGTAGAACTCACAAATCCACTTGATACTTTACACTTGGCGAAATTTATGCAGTCCAACAAGCGATCCAATAAGATACAATGATACATGGGCGACTGTTCATAATGAGCACCATCCATCAAAGTCTGTTCCTCCAGTTGCTCCTCTAGCAGTTTTGAAGCCTTCTCATATAAAGCCTTATCTTCGAAATAAAGACTACCAATGAATAGTGAGTATGCATCCTCCAACAGATGATTACCCAATAAATGATACTCCAGTTTTTTCTCCAGCAACTTATACTGAGAATATAGAGAATCCTCTCGTTTCTTTGTCGCAGTCTCTGGATGCCTACAAAAGAATTTGATCCAGTTTATTCCTCGGAGAGCGATAGGATATGGATCTAAGCCCCAAGTTATATTTTGAAGATCTTCTATAAACTTATCTATCCATTGACAACCATCAAGTTGGGAAATACCTATCTGATTAATAAAATCAAAATAGGACATATTATATGTCCACAAAGTACCATGACCTACAAAATTCCAATCTAGAAGCTTGTGACCTAAATTGAGGAATACGAACTTATCACCTTCCAAACATCTATAACGGGGAATAGGCTCAACATAGAGCCTCAAAACTTCATGTATAGGGGCAAAAAAAAGACAGTATTTATGCTTATTTAAACGATATAGAGCCTGATAGACGATTTGAGTTGTTTTCAGGTGACTCACTGTTCTAAATAAGAGTCCAAAATTCATAATAGTACTGAATAATGTTCTTAAGTATATCTTTGAAGGTCTTAAAATACTAACTTAAAGGATTTGCCGTCTCCTTTACATGCAATGGAATAATACCACAATCCCTCACACATCTTCTGTCCCTTTGGAAACATTATAGAACCATATTGAAACAGTTTCATTGGCCAGATATCTTTTTTCACTTTCAATATTTCTTCTAAAGTAAGGTCATTCTTTGATATAATAATAAGATGAACATACCTATCTTGGATTCCTGTTCCCAAACGATTAGTTAACAAACTCATCAAACCTCGACCCTCTGGAGGCTCTACAGTCGATGAAAAAACAAAAAAATCTTTAATCTCAGTCCCATATATGCAACTGCCAGGAAAAAGATGAAGAGGCTTTACTTCTTCGTCTTGCAACAAATAGATATGATTTGAATCTTCTACCGAGTCTGTAGCATATATTAATCCATTTTTATAAGGAAAAGCAACTACAGCCCGATACTGCTGACTTCCAATAGCCACAGGTTTTACCATGCTCCAATCTGAAGACGCTATGTATATGCCTGAAGTAGCCTCCATATCTCCTGTCATGACATAAAAAAACTGATGTTTTTCATCCCATATAATATTATGGATATGCCTAATGATACCTTTTGGAAAAGTATAAACAACATCAACATTTAGTTTGGGAGTCAACCGATAAATATTTACTGATTCATGGCTAGCATTGTTTCCATAATCCCCCCAATAGACATTAATTCCATCAGATGATAAATTTAATGGATTACTGAAACCTTTACGAGATTTTTGTAAAACAGAAAATGTTTTGTTTACCACATCAAGTAAACAAACATTATGATCATGACAAACAACATATCTATTTACATCTAGTCGCTCAACACATCTTGGCTCCATCCTTAATAGACGTGTCATCAAACGACTATAAGCAAAGAATCTTTTCAAACCAGATGGTCGAACCGATATAATCTTACAAAGATTGTTATTCCTAAAATCAATATTGTAAAAAGCTTGTTTATCAAACAAAAGCCCGTTACTCTCATTATTTACATATAGAAGACGCCCATTAAAAAGCATAAATAATTATTTGCTAATTTCTTCTAAATATCGGGAAGCAACTTTTGAATCTGTATAATCTCTAGCAGTAGCCTGAGCATTCCTAGAGATATTTTGCAATTCCGAGGGTTTCATACTTTTAATATGTTTTAATAAATCTGCTAAAGCATTAGCATCACCTTCTGGGCAAAGAAAACCATTTACCCCATTCACAATAATGCCATCAATACCACCATTAATGGATCCAATTGTAATACACCCCTGTGCCATAGCTTCCAGGTAAACAAGACCAAAAGTCTCCCCCTTGCTGATCATAACAAAGATATCAGTCTTCTGCATCTGAGAAATCACCTCATCACGTGCCACCTTACCCTTTAAATGAACATTTTTCTGAACATTTCGTTCTTTTATAATACCTTCTAAGTACACACGCTCTGAACCATCGCCATATAAATTATACTGATAATTTGTATCAGAGAATGCATTAGAAACTCCAATAATAGCAGCATCTAAACATTTCCAGTTCAATAATCGACTAACAGTACTTATCCTTGGAGTTGAAACATCTATTGAACGTTCTCTCACAGCCAAATCAAAATAGTTATCAGGTATTCCTGAAGAACAAACAAAAGGTTTTTTATCCAGTCCAACTCCTTTAAACAGAGATTCTGCACCTACTCGCGATCGACAACCTACATGATCAATTAGTTTCAAGCCTTGTCTTAATCTATCAGTATAATATTCAGGATGTATGGCCTCCGTATGAACAACTAAAGCTGTCTTCGCAGAAGAATATTTTTTTCTCAATTCTAGCAACAAATCAAGTTGTGGGTTAATCCAATGAGCATCTATGATATCGGGGACAAATTGATACTGATCCAATATCTTATTAATCTGCGTTGCTTGTTTCTTTATTTGGAATCTAAATAGTCGCGCATGGGGATAAAACTTCATCCTAGGAAGGTTAAACACCCTTATATTACCATCCATGAATTCAAAAGGCTTACTCCATGACCTATCTTTCAACAAAGAAGCATCTTTTCCATATATATTGGCGACTATCTTTTTTGCAAATCCGATGAAAAAATAATAAAAAGCCGGGAAGCGAACCGAGTTGATTATTACTATCACATTGTTTTCTTTAGCCCATTCTTTAGCGAATTGCGAAACTATCATAGTCCATCGTTCGTTACGACGTGCCAAGCTTGAGTATTCGCGAGTTAGTATCAGTATGTTTTTTGGGGGTGCCATAATTAAAATTATTTATTTAGTTTAATATTTCCTTTAAGACTTTTGTTAATTCCTGTCTACCCTCGTATGAGATGTGATATAAGTCAAGATAATATTGAGGATTATTATCATCAAATTTGTATGAATAAACAAGTTCATCATCAATTATATCTTTTACCTTGTCTTTGGTCTTCTCAAACAATATCATAGAAACATTTCTATCTGATAAGAAATGCACATATTCTCTCATCAACATATTATAGACTTCATCTTCGTTTATTGAAATAAATTTAGGCGTTTCCAGAAATAATAGTTCAATATTCTTTTCTTTGCATATTTCGATTATTTGATTTAACCCATCTACTTGATTTTTGTTCATCTGTATGCCCTCTAATGGCTTTGGCTTTTGTTTTGCAAGATATTCCATAGTTTTACCATGTCTCGTAGTTGGATTAGTACCTCTCTCATACCTATTATTCATAAGTTGAAATGTTAAAGGCATTGTCAAAAAAAGTTCGTTATTCTGCAAAACAAGTAAATCGTATAGGGTCGTCAATGGGTAACCATTCTTTTTCATTGCAGAATATACTTTAAATGTAAACTGAATATCACCATCCATTATCATTCGAACATCAGAAATACCCACATTTCTAACTATACTATACGGATACATATCAACAATCACTCTTTTGAACGAAGCACCATTATCAAGCAAAAACTTTAATTGCATAGCTTCATGAAAAGGTCTATTTGAACTATATGCCAGTAGATAGGTATTATCTCCTAATTCTCTAGCATCTATACCCTGACGGAACATGGAAGAACCAAGATAAAGGTCTGAAATGTTTTTTGCATGACATATAGCTCGCATACCATAATTAGCATTTGGCATCACAAGGCCAAAAGTTAAATACTTTAAGAAGACAAATGCTATTACTACTATAATTGATGTCAAAAAAATAATTAGAATTCTTCTCATCGCCTAGATATTATCTATGTATAATTAAAAACCAGCATAAATAAATTTATTAGCTCCAAACACACCGAAAAGAAGGACAGAGGAAACCAAAAAAACTTGCCAGACAAAAGATGTAACTTTAGATCTCGGTAAAACTTTGTAGATGTCATTTGCTTCCTTCAAAAGCAATATGCTAATAAAAAATAAAGAAGTTAAGAAAAGGGCAAGACATGTGTTATTTGAAGCAAAACCCAAAATCGCTTCTTGGACACTTGACAAATCGAAAGATACACGAGTAAACATTCCTTTAAAATATGATAATGCGTCACCCAAAGTCGCAGAAGCAAAGAAAATCCATCCAGTTGACACTATCAAAAAAGTCAATAATGTAGGCAACAAATTGTTAACTGCAGAATTATAAGTTCTTTTAGTTTTCTTTGATAATACATTAGCAACACCATGGAAAATACCCCATACAACAAAACTTATTGTAGAGCCATGCCACATACCACAAATTAAAAAAACAATCATCACATTAAGTACTCTTCTTGCTGCGCCTTTTCTATTTCCTCCAAGTGGTATATATATATAATCTTTCAACCAGGAAGAAAGAGAGATATGCCAACGCCCCCAAAATTCTCGAATATTCCTAGATAAATATGGTCTATCGAAGTTATTAATGCAATCAATACCATGAAAATTGGTTACGCCAATTGCTATATAAGAATATCCTGCAAAATCACAATAAATAAAGATAGAATATAAAAAAAATCCCAACCATAATTGTATACCATTTGCAGACATTGGTGAGGAAAAGGTAACAGTAATAAAATCAGATAGCCTATTAGCGATAACAAGTTTCATAAATAGGCCTAAAATAATATTATAATATCCATCAACAAATGAATTTTGCCATGAATCATTTCTCCTCTCCTTATCCCACTGTTCATATCTTTGAATAGGACCTGATACAATTTGACCATAAAAACTAATATATGCAAGATAATTAATAAGATTCTGTTCACTTACTATTTTTCTTCTATATACATCAAACATATAAGAAATTGATTTTAGAATATAGTAAGACATGCCTAAAGGAAGTACTACTTTCACTAAAATAAAACCTTCGGTATCAGATAAAATATTACCGATTATAGAATTTGTAGGTGTCCAATATTTAAAAAAACAGAGAAGAAGAAGTACGGGAATTATACCCTTCAATAGCCATTTTTTCCTAAAGAATTCATTCTCATACACATCAATTCTTCTAGCACAAATAAACGACCAAACTCCAGCAAATATAACAAACACGACAAACCAACCTGCACAAAGGGTGTAGAATAAGAGATTTATGATTAATAAAATAGCACTTCTATTTTTGGGTGGAGTTAACCAAAAGATTCCGCTAGCAATTATCGAGTAACCTAGAAAATATAGTAAATTGTTATATAATTCACTCATAAATACCAATTACTTATTTAAATTAAAAATAGATTTGATATTATCACATTTTGGGATAAATCAACCTATAATTGTACTAGTAAAAAATTATAGGAATAACTATATCCAAATTTAACTCAAAAGTATAATGAACTACTCACAAAAGAGCCATGTTTCAAAAAGTTAAATGTGCTATGATCTTATTGAATCGTTCTCTTAAAAATGCAAAGAAAAACGTTGAAGCCTACCATTAAATTAATAAAAAATTATTAGTTCTACATAAATTTATACATTACATTTCTGAGATAATATAAACTATAACAATATACTATATAAAGAGATTAACAAAATTATCAGATCATGTTCTTTTAGGTGTCATATAATCATCTCCATACATAGCTTTAAGATATATATGGTAATTAGTTGGTATTTTTATAATTATATCCTCAAATATTGAATCTGACGTTTGTAGATATATATCCCTATTCATATAACCTTCAATCCTATCATATACAACAAGGGAATACAGGTATGGTGATGTTTCAATATTATATTCTTCCTCCCTTCTAGTTGTTAATCTTCTAATATATGAGTTAGGTATAAGATGCATAACTCCTTTGACGAATAAGAAAGGAACGCGTTTAAGAATATTATGAACCTTTTGATGATCACCATATTTGGCACAAGTTAACTTTACCCATATTTTATTGGTCAACAAAATACGTTTCTGCTTTCCATCACTCCATCTGGAAACATCAGGAGCTCCGACTAATACATATATATCTAATTGAGCAAAATCGCCATACACTCTGGAGCGGATATTATCAAATACTGTGACGTTATCACAACTTGCATCAAGATACTCATATTCGGCAGGTAAATTAGCCTTTAATACCTTTCTTACTTTTTCTCTCTCATTTATCAATATATAGATATCTACATCAGCATCCCAAGGTATAAAACCCTTGTGTCTAACAGCCCCGAGAACAGAGCCGTAAGCCAAAGAATACCATAGTCCATTATTACGAAGCGTTTTATCTACGTATTTTAATATTCCAAGTAACTCTTTATGAATTTGTTCTATTTCGTACATCATAATAAATAATTGAGTTAATTTTTTTTCGCATTTAAATACTTATTCGCATCTTTAAAAAAAGACACGGCACATAATATAGACAAAATCACAACTGGGAAAGCCGCAATAATCGTAACCGACTGAATACTATACAACGAGTTCTCTGCAAACAATAGCGCGATGGGGAAGAGAATAAGCAGAATACTCCAGAATGTACGCACCCTTCGATCTGGTTCTCTTTCGGCTGAAAGATGCTTATAAGAATAAGATGATGCAACATAGGTAATACCATCAAGAGTGGTGCTATAGAAAGCAATCATAGTTATAACCAACATGATCAAGGCTATCATTGGTAATGGTAAAGTATCAAAAATCTTAAGTATAGCATCATACATACTTCCTCCATCGCCAATGAAACCAGAAATATTTACACCATGCTTAAGTTCCTGAGCTAAGCCATAATTACCAATTATAATGAATGACATGAATGTGCCTGCAAGTCCCCATCCATAGGTACCTAGTACCATATTCTTAATTGTACGTCCCTTGCTGATAAGAGCGATGAAGAAAGGCGTAGCACAACACCATACAATCCAATATGCCCAATAATAGATTGTCCAATTCTGAGCAAAGCTTGTCTCACGTAATGGATCCATGTAAGTGGATAAACCAACAAAATTTTGAACAAGATTGCCAATTGACTGAAAACCAGTTTCAAGGATGTAACGTGTTTCGCCGCCAAGGAACAGGAAATAAAACAGCAGAGCAAAGAAGAGATATGAACAGAAGTTAGCCAACTTTGAAATACCCTTCACGCCAAACCATACGGCAAATGTATATACAGCACAAATGATAAGAAGTAGGATCACTGCAAGCACTACACTATCAGAAATGCCAATTACAGTAGATAGGGACTTAGAAAGCAAAGGTGTGGCCAATGAGAAGGTTGTGGCCGTTGCACATACAATCGCAAAGATAGCAACGATGTCAATCAACTTACCCCAGAATCCATCAGCTTTATCGCCCAACAATGGTCGAACAGCCTCTGAGAATCGCTGACGATCACGCTTGCGAACATGCATCATAAATCCAAAAGCAATAGCAAGAATTACATAGAAACACCACGCAATTGGTCCCCAATGGAACAGGGTAAACGTCGGTGCCCACATTGCCATACCGCCTGGCATCCCAGTAACATGCGCTTCAGCGCCATAAAGAGCCCACTCGCATAATGAATAGAACAAAATATCTGCTGCCATCGTTGAGGTAAAAATCATCGTACCCCAGTTGAAGTTCGAATACTGAGGAGCATCTAAATTACCCAACTTTATTTTTCCATATTTTGAAAAAGCGACATATAGTGTAGTGATAAGAACACCGACACCAAACAATGCATAATACAGACCCAGCGTATCACCAAGAAAACCACGAACTGAATCTACAAAAACCTTAGACTGCTCAGGAATTACCATAAAAACAATCATCATTACAAGAACAATGACGAATGGCAACAAAGTAGTAGGCCAATCGACCTTTTGAATTATTCTATTAATAACTTTCATTTTATAAAATATTTAAATAATTAAAATTGTTAATCGCACGATTATATCGGTAAATACCATATGTACCAAAGTCGTCACCACAAGCTTCTTTGATAACAGTCCATTGTGACCATAAGGTATCCCAAAGAATCTTATAACATAATATACGTTCTCGAATATTATCAGGAATTTCACCGGAGTAATATTTGTTCAAAAAATAATCTTCTGTTTCTTCAGGGAAATTACTTTCTAGGAAAAGGGCAGCAAAATCTGCCATCGGATCATTCATTCCGCTGTACTCCCAATCAATAAGATAGATAGTGCCATCTTCAGATTTAATGAAATTTTCTGGAACGGCATCATCATGACAAGGTGTAAGTTCAATACCTATAGCATTGAGATATGATTCAAGTGACATCACTTTCGGTTTAAATGTGGGCCATCCGTCATACATTTTTGCACCCACTTTTTCTATCAGCTTGTCATATTTATCAATCTCTTGGAACAAGTTGAATTCGTTTTTCAAACGGATATGGGCATCATGAATACGATGATAGATGTCTGCTATCTTTCGGAGATTGTCATGACGTTGTATCGTAGCAGAATTTAATGTCTCGGCGTTCTCAACATAATCAGCAAGTTTCACACCCGTCTTTGCATTGAAATAACGGATTTCAGGATTTACACCCATCTTACATCCTTCAATAGCATTGAACTCTTCATTGGAACGTTCAACCATGCCATCACTACCATTGCCTGGAACTCTGAGCACATAACTCTTTCCTTTATAATTGACTCGGAAATTCTTGTTACTCATTCCACCAATCTGAATAATTTCAGCAGAGCTAACGTCTTCACCAGGGAAAATATCAGAAAGATGTTTTAAAAGGTTCTCTTTATCAAAAGGATCCTCTTTACGTCGCAATGTACGATATGTAACTTCCTTCAGCCGCTTGAAGTCTTCTGGGCAATCGACATCTCCCCAAATTAAGTTCTTCTGGAAAATGAAGGGACGCTCTAATGGCGTAGTAACATCCATCAATACATACTCGTAATTAAGATAAGAATTAGAGCTCTTATCCCAAAGATTAAGCATCCTAGAATAAGTATCGTATGAAATACGCGAAACGCCTATTAATTCACCTTCAATTCTGCAAATTCGATGTCTGTCTTTAGTGATCTTTGTAATAAAGCCAGATTTAGACTCTATGTAGCATTCATCACCGCTTCCACTCTCTTCTGTAGCAACAAGACAATTGCCATCTTTTACCTTGGATAAATGTTCCAATGCCTTCTTTTCGAAGAATGTATCACCCTCAATCAAGATAAAATCTTCTTTGACATAATCACGAACAGTAGCCAATGATGCCATTGAAGAAGAGAACTCATAATTGGGAGCCTTCACGAGCTGAACTTGTTCGCTACAATACTTCTCAAACAACTCGGAACGATAGCCTACTACTAAATAAACTTGACTAATGCCTGCTTCAGCAAGAAGCATCAATGTTCTATCAATAAGACATTGATTATTATCAAAGGGTAGTAATGGGAACGGTATATCTGAGGTTTTATCCTTTCGAGCTGAAAGAATAACTGCAACATTTGTCATAAACAATTGCTTTTAATAGACGAATCTCGCCCATCAAAGATGAATACTTTTTCTCCTCTATTAAAAGAGAAAAGAAGATAATCACCAAAATGTTTAATCCGTGTAAAATTGCTTAAGTCCTTTTCTTCACAAGATAGTTTACCACAAATTCCTTTGAGGGTATTGGACCGAGTATTTGTAATATAACTCGTATCAAAAACACGCAGTTCATCAATAGAGTCGAACTCGTTGATAATGCCATCTTCATATTTCCTGGCTTTCATTGGAAGGCAAGATAAATGATTGATATAGACATCTTCCCAATAACCCATCCTAGTAGTCTCCTTTTTGTATTCCTCAACAAAAATTTCTCTAAACATTTTGGAGAAGTCCTTGTTAAAAAAAACATGTCCAGCCATATACCATGAATCTCTACCTCCAATTTGAACACCTGTTATCCAATTATCTAAATCTAATTGTAAACAATATTCATTCGTTTCACCCTTGGCATACAAAGATCCATAGTAGCTGTCCTCTGCTTTGTCCAAGAAAACATTTTTGGAAAAATAATGATCAGAGCAGCAGATAAAAGTATCCTCCAATCTATCCACTACTCTAATCATTGAAGAGGTATTGTTGTAAACCTTGTAATCTTCATTATAGACAAGCTGGACACCATACTTAGAACTAAGATAATCAAACATCTCTGCCTTGTAGCCAAGGACAATAGTAATATCTGTTATTCCTGCCTCTATCAATTGTTTGATTTGACGCTCTATTAGTATCTCTCCTCGGACCTCCAATAATCCTTTTGGAGTTTCTTCTGAAAGTGGGACAAAGCGAGAGGCCGTCCCAGCTGCCATAATGATAGCGTTCATCTATAATTAGAAAGCAAAAGACGCTGTTAAGTTTACGTGGCTTTTTGTATAAACAGGATTCACAATATAAGCAGCGCTAAGTGGCAGCGTGAACTTATCATTAATCTTAACATTATAAGTATATTTCAGCTCTACATTACATACTCCGAATCCATGTTCGTAACCATTATAACAGCTTTCGTTAAATGAAATACCTACAGCTAATGACAACTGATGGTCATCAAGGAAATCATAATGAGTACCAAGCTCTGCATAAGTAGAAAAGGCTTGATCTCCTTCAAGATTCTTGTCTGCTCCAGCGAAGAAATTTGATAATGTCAAATAGGCTGGGATTTTCTCAGGAGCCAAAGTAACTGTGGCTTCCAACCAGTGACCTGTTTCCTTTGACTTAAAATTAAAATAGTCATCTTCGGGTGTGGTAGTTGTAGGATAATAATAGTCATTTATACCAACAGTCAACCACTTGTAAGTATAGCTCAAGCCCATATCAACTTCACTATACTTTCCATTAGTAGAATAGCCACCCATCACATACGCATAAAAACCTCCATTTTGGTAATTAATACCAGGAAAGATTACAGGGGCGGCATCTTCAGTCATCATTTCCATACCACGCCAAATATACTTGGTCTGGAGATCAACACCCAAATGAAAATTGGATTCTCTCACTTTGTACCCTGTTGTATTTTCTATCGGGTCTCCTACTTGAGCATTCACTGTTAAAGCAAACGCAATAAATACTAAAGATAATAAATACTTTTTCATATTATTCATAACATATTTTAGTTAATCAAATAAAAAAGAAAATAATTTGTTAATGATACCATCAAGGGATTGTTACATATTAATAGTCTATAACCAATGAAATGAAATATCAATACAGACATTTGAAAATTTAACCATCTTACTTTAGTTTTTCCAAACGCTTTTTTTGTGTATTAAATTTTTTTATACAATCATTCCAACTCGATTTCTGTTGATAAGGAAAACTTTTCGGATTATCAGCATATTGCTGTAAAAAAGCAACAGCCTTGTCTATCCGATCTGCATGTTTTTTGTAATAACTCTTGTCCCATTTTCTTACGAGATAACAAAAGTCTATAATCCTTGTTAAATTACTCAACGAATACGAAAATGCATTTGTGCGTGCTAACTCTGCCGGTTGACTGCCATCCTTATCTACTTGCACGTATAGTTTTCTTTTGGCAAAAGCATCTGCTAAAATCTTTGCTTTTTTGTTCTTTCCTGCAAATATATACATATTGATCATCGTAACATCATACGCGATACTAATATTTTGCTTCCCGTTTCTCATAGTTTTACCATACGTGTCTTCGGACCACTCTGCAAATTCTAAGAACCATTGTCTCAATAATGTCATTGTCCTTCTGTCTATTCTCTTTACATAATCGACCAATCTTATACTTTCTAAAACAATATTAAAGCTATAAGCATCAATCATTCCAGTGCTTCTACCTTTATTATTATGCTGACCAGGGATAACCTGAGCGAACTCAAAACTTGGAATCATATAAGTATCTTCATCAATAAACCAAGCGCGAATTTGCTTAATATATGCGTCATAATATTTTATGTTTTGAGTTAAATAAAACGCGATACTTAACTTTTTGCAGTTTGTTGCAAGTTTTGCTAGTTTCTCTCTATCATAATTTTTGGAATCGGGATTTACTTCTCCATCTTTTCTGATAAACCTACCTTTCTTTTCAGGATCAGGCCACCAGTATGGTCCTATTGAATTATAGAAATGGCGATTCGTTCCGAAAAATAAAACTTTATCTGTGATTACTACAGGTCTATCTGCGCATAAAACATCTGCTTCTTTAATAATTGATATGGCAGTTTTATTATTGGACAAATCTTCACGCATTTGTTCAAATTCGTCAATACTCCAAACTAACGGTTCCGATCTAACAGCTTCTAATTGTAATGGAATAGCCAACATTAGTATGGTATATAGCAGAATGTAGTTAAATCCAATAAAGTTAGCCATTTTTATAAGTTACAATTAAGCTTGAAATAATTTTTCTACAATTTCCCTAATTACATTTTCTTGCTTCTCCCAAATTAGTTCTCCACGGTACTTCTTAATATTTTCAACAAAATAGTCATAATTTTCAAGGACTTTCGACAAACCTCCTATTATCTTTTCAACATCACTACCATCATCATCAATTGAGACACCAAATCCATATTTTTCAATTAATTCTTTCATTGGCGGGTTATTACCAACCACAACTGGCATGCCCATAATAATAGTTTGATAGAAACGATTTGCTTCACAATATAAATTATTGGGGTTAATATTCTTATAAAATACCATAGAAGCATAACATTGTTTTACATACTGTGGTATTTTCAATTGAGGAATCATACCTATAAACAATACCCTTTTTTCCAGTTCTTCATTATACTCATTAATTAACTTGTTTTTAATGTCATTGTCAAATCTTCCCACTACTACCGCAACGAAAGATGGAGTCCGCATAACAGCAGCCACACATTCATAAGCAGCTCGACGATCACCATCAAGTCCCTGTAAATATATACAACGTCTATCGCCTTTCCATTCGACAAAAGACTGGTATTTATCATCATATTCTGAATCAATATCGGAAAAACTTGGATAGTTACGTAGTGCATAGTGTTTATTAGGGTTTTCAATAAGCCCCCTGTTTATTAAATATTGTCTTCGTTGTGGATTCGCATGAACAACTACTTTACAACGACGATATATATATTTTAAAATAGCTTGTTTAAACAATCCACCGAGAAAAGATTTAGGCAGTTCATGTTCATCCCACAGCAACCTTTTATTCTTTGTAAGTAACAAAGTAAATGGTACTGTATCATTAGCAGCCCATACTGCATCAAAAAGCAATAATTCGTGTTCTATAGCACGATGGAACTGCCAAGCTTTTAATAAAGGCATTTTTCCAGAACTATACTTATCTCGAGCAGGGATGTATATGCCTTTATAAGGAATACCATATGAAGTAATACCCTCTATTTCAATATTTTTATCTAACATAGCAAAAATTTTGAACTCTATCTCTGGAAACAGTTTTTTTACCGAGAGTATCTCTTTCCTAACGCGATCGTCATATTCCAATCCCTCCGTTTTAATAACGAGTGCAATTTTATATTTATATTCCATAATTTGCTACAAATAATTAATTAAACCTTCCTTCTTTTTTTAATAGATAGTAATGCTCAGCATTTCTATACTTAATAATTTTAGCTGGATTGCCGCCAACTATAGCCATTGGTGGTACATCTTTTGTGACAACCGATCCTGCAGCAATAATAGCGCCTTCACCAATAGTAACATTACCCGTAACAATAACCCGATTACCGAACCACACGCAATCTCCTATTGTTATTTTCTTGTCCACACAAGTGTTATCATAAGGCAAAGCATTTCCTTCATAATTGTGGTTGGATGAAATAATCATACATTCAACACCAGAGTGGAAATAGTCACCAATTACAACTTTACCCCGACCAGTTATTATCATGCCATTAAAACTATCACTGTAACCTAGTTCTGTCATAGGTGTGAACCGGCAAGCCCCCCCAATATAAAGTTTACCTTTACAAGACTTAACAGATTTAAGTGCTTGATAACGATAACACGCTTTACAAAATTTCTTAAATAATTTGGTTAATTTGATCATTTCTATTTTTAGTATCAAATAATAAAATATAAATTAAAATATCCCAAAAAGCACCACCCCAAATTGACTCAACCAATGAATAAAATAATAAAGGTGTAAAACAAATTAAAGACAAACGATAATGTTTCCTCTTCAAAAATCTCTTAATAAAAAAGAATAAAAGTATGATAGTAGGAAACAAACCATACTTTGACCAAAAATCAAGAAAAGCATTAAAAGTGCGGGTTTCATTACCAAATGCTGAATTTGGAGAATAACCTAAAAGAAAAGATTCAAAAGTCATATTATCAAAAAAAGCAGCCTGTGCTGTTCCTCTTGTATTCTCTTCCAAAGATCTCCATCCTTGCATTCTGTTAACATCCATAATATCAGACAGGAGATAACCATATCTGCCAAAGGCAAATACTAATCCCAATAGAAGAATTAAAAAAAATAAATTGGAAAACCGGGTCAACTTTGATAATACCAATAATATATCAATTGCTGCGACAGCGATTCCAGCTCTACTACCTTGTACTATGATTAAATATAAATTAATTATGGCAAATAACATTAATACCCAATAATGCCATTTTTTAGAATAATTAACTTCATTTATAATAAAATAATAGAGCCAGACACAGTTAAGTATTATAGGAATTGCATTAGATGAAGATTTTCCAAATAAGTCTGAGTCTACAAATTCACGATAAGCGTCATCGTATCTAAAATATAAAGCATAAAAGTATAAATATAAAGCTGGGATAAATAGAATGAAAACACTCGGATTCATTTTATTATGAGAATAGTATAGGTATCCCATAACAGCGATTGAAGCCATTGTTAGTCGCGAAATAACACCTCCTATTGGGATTCCAACTAATGTGGACAAAAAAATACCTACACAAATACACAAAAACAACATCTGGGGGTAATGCATTTTTCTATCCCATTGTCGTTTTCGTAAAGCCGAAATAGAAATAACAATAAATAGATATAGAAACCAAAAAGGATTGGTTATATTATATGTAGATATAGTATATACAATAACCTGAGGCAAAATAAACAATAATGCAAAAATAGCCCCATTACTATATTGATTACCCTTTGAAAACATGTCTAAATTTAAAAAATATAAAACCTACAATAATAATAAAAAAAAGTGTAAGTAGACTTTTAACCCATAGGAACTCCACAATATAAAAAGCTATGACAGTTAAAAATAACTGAATAAAAAGGAACCAAATAACTCGTAACCTATTTGATTCTTTTTCACGGTAACCTTTAAAAAAATAACCTGAATATCCATAAAAAACACATGAAATATAATGGCCAATTAAAAAAGACCATACTCCCCAAAATGGAGTCAATATAATATAAAGAAATATAGCGATAAAACCAGAGGTGAAAGAGATAAATAATAGTTGTTTCGTACGTTCATAAAAAAAATAATAATATGATACTGTTAAATACATAGGTCGATAACAGAATGCCATTATGTATAGTATGAAATAGTTATAGGAGGACTGAAGACTCTCATTAGAAAGTAAGAAATAAAATAGTTCTTTACTCCATATAGCTAACATAAATACAGCACTGAACACTAATGCAGCAAATAAAGTAGCAATTGTATTAATTCGTTTGCTATTATTTTCTCTAAGAGCCTCCATTTGAAACGGAGAAATAGCGTTATTACAACCTTGAATAGCATGATTAAAAATATCACCCATTTGTTGAGAAATACTTATCTTTCCTATCTGAGCCTGTGAAATATTATATCTGTCTAATACTAATCTTCCTGAACCTTCAAGCAAAAAAGTAGTATAATAATGGGGTACAGTAGGTAACGCAACTGATAATGAGTGTTTAATAACTTGCCACTGAAACTTGTAATCGGGATAGAGTTGCAAGTTTCTATTTACAACATACCAATAACTAGCATTCGTAAAAAAAGAACCAGCAAATGTACCAATATACCACCCCAAATATCCCAATCGCAAATATACAATTAAAATAAAATCTATTATTATAGTTAATACACTTGCAGTAACACTACGCCAAACAACTGGAACGGATTTTTTAGTATAAATATAATATGCATTTCCTATTGTACCCGTAGGACCAAATAAGACTGTAGAAAATTGACTAAGGAATATTATCATCCATTTGTTTTCCTCAGCCTCTTCAGGTATAAACAAAAAGAGAATGATGGACTGCATGAGAGCAAATAAAATCATCCAACATTTCAAAAATCCATATATTTGTCTCCATATATCCTTATACTCAATAGGTGTTTTAAAAAAACTATTCTGCAACACAACTTGGAGTCCAAGTGTCGAAAACGCACCTATAGCTCCTGTATAAGCTGAGATAGTACCTGCAATACCAAAATCAACATCAGTTAAATACCGTGTCATTATTGGTAGCAAAAAAACATTGATAATCTTTGGTAAAAATGGTGCAATTGTAAATAATGCACCATTCTTGATTATCGTGTTTATATTACCAGCCAATTTCATAATACATTTATGGTCTCGATCCCTTTACTATTCATCTCTCTTCGAATAGTCTCAGTCTCGCAATCAGCAAAATCTGAACAAACATGATACATTACAGTTTTAATATCACTCTTAGGGAATAACATCTTAAGAGTATATAGAGCATTTGATGTAAATCCTACTACTGTTTGAGGGTAAATACATTGATTTACAAAATCATATTCTACAGCTACACGTGTTTCAAACCATTCAACATAATTATGTTTACACCAAGCACTAATTTCCAAATTATGGTAATCACCTCTATGAGGGCAATAATATATTTTCTCAGTCGGCCATATACGACGGAGCCATTCAACAGTTTGCTCCAGAAGATATAGGTATGTAACATCTCGAAACTGCAATTTGGAAGAATTTGTCCCAATTATATAACAATTAGATTTAGAAATTATTCGCGACGTTTGTAATGAGCTGAATTCATTTCGAATAATATTAAACCTACTAGAATGAACATCAAAAATAGTGTAGAAAGAGGGTTTCCCACAACCCTTCAATCTTCCAATAAGGAAAATAAATTTAAACCAATACTCCCATTTTTTTGATTCATATCTGTATCGAGGATTTCTAGAAAATAAAGATAAAGCTTGAGTCCCATCATCAATAAAAAACAAATTATAATTGCATTTCCCATAATAAACAGCCATTGCCTCACGTATAGGATTAAAATAGTCTCCAATAAATATATTTTTGTATTTCTTTCTTCGTTTTAAGAAATAAACTAATAAATCTTTAACACCGTGGTGAATTGAATATGTTGAAAAAGAAATAGACTTATCATTAAGCAATGTTGTTACTTTTTCAGAATTAGAACCCACTGTTTTATCTGGCACTAAAACATCATACTCAATAATTGAGAAATGATATATAGCTTCCATCATACAAAGACATTGGAATGGTGAGCCAACTATAAAAAGTACTGAGTCCATAATAAATATTTCTATAGTCTAATTATTCTCCTATAAATGTTTTCTATATGCTCTAGTTGCTGTTGCACTGTACAAAGACGAGATGTATTATTTTCGATGAACGCTTTCGTTTCAAGATAAAAACCAGGTTTATATTCTTTGTCAAGATGGTCATCAATATTTACTGAAGAAATAGCCACACTTCCAATATTTTGAATCTGTAGCTGTTCCATTGGTCTTAAATAGAGTCGATGCTTAGATGTGAGTATTTCCACACCCCATCTACCAGGCGCTGCCCAATTTGCAGTATAGTTGAAAAGAGCACCTTTATCAGTAACTCCTGCACCTGCAAAAACGGCAGGCTTATGCCATGAAATCTCTCCAGCTGTGAAGGAAGACATCTGTGCTGGTTTTCCCCCTAAGAAAAAAGCTAAATCAACAACATGAGAAGAGTTCGCATAAAACCAGTTATCCAAGTCTCCTTGGGGTTTATTAAGTTTTTCTATAACATGTCCCCACTCAGTAAACTCAAAATTAAAAGACTTAACACCGCCGTCTTCATTGATGATTTCTTCTGCTTTCAGAACAGAACTATAGAATCGGCGATTGTATGCTAAATAAACATTAGATCCTGTGTCTTTAGCAACTTTTAAAACCTCTGCACATTCTGATGGATATAAAAAACCAGGCTTCTCGCATAGTATTTTTTTTACGCCATAATTCATGAGAGTTATACAAGTAGAAGAGAGTGAACCAAGATTGACAGCGACAATGGCATACTCAGGAATTTCAGGGCGAGTTGATATATATTTCTCCAAACCGCCAATAATAACATCATGTCCAGTCGCTTCCTTAAACATTTTTGCTTTCTCTTCTCCTCTGCCAATAACAGTAAAACCATAGCCTAAAGATTTCAATATTTTAGAATATTCTTGTGCAATGTTCCCTGCACCAATAATCCATATATTTTTCATAATAGTTTTAAGTTTTTAAGTAATAGGACAAGAATCAGATGTCCAGCCTTTAATCTTGTTAATGAACGGAGCTATTTGAGATAAGTATGCAACATGATATTTTGATGACTGTGCGTACGAAGCAAGACGACACGATCCTGTATCAAGAAGCTCATCTATTAATATCCCTGTTAGACCACTTTGATAATGTACATTCACTTTTTTGGGAAAACCATTAATCTTAATCTCACCAGTCCCTTCAAAATATTCAATCAAATTACCATCATTACTGATTACAACATGAGGGATACCATCAAAAGATTTAGTAGATGACAATGATAGTTTACTTCCATTATTAGTATAGAACAATTCTGTTCCATGCACTTCGACATAGCCAGGACGTTTACTGTCAACTACTTCTTTATCAAGATTATTCAAATCTACAATAAAAGAATCTTCTCCATTGAGCATCATAAATATATCTATAAAATGAATAGTATTACAGCACATTCCCCATTCGCCTCCAGCAAAAGTGTATTCGATAGGTTGTTTACCATTGATTATTGACTTAATGTAATTATATCCATCCCACATTCTGCGTGGGCAGTTAACCCATGTCTTAACTCCTTTTTCTATAAGTAACTTTCCAATCTCTACATAATCAGAAAGACGAGGAAAAAGGAACTTTTCAAGAATCATATACTTCACATTATGTGAAGCCAATAATTGAGTCACAATAGAATAACGAGGCTTAGAACTTGAAGCTACAATAGCAATATCCAGATTCTTGGGAACATCATTTAGATTGGTGACAAAATGAACATCTTTTTTATTCGGAGACTCTACTTGTTTGTAACGGTCTTCTGCTATTTTTAAAGAATCCAAACTAAGATCATAAACCCAAATATCCATTTCATATTTGGATGTTTTTACTCCTTGGAGATGTCGACTTCCTAACTGTCCTGCTCCTGCAATTAAAATGTTATTCATAACAAATTATATTATTTAACCTAAATGTTTTACCAAATCTCTAGCTTTTGCCAACTCTTGATGAGTACCAATATCGATCCATGTTCCATTTAACGGATATCTTATTACTCGATTGCCAGATTCAACAACTGCATCAATAAGATCAGTAGCATTAAAGAATTGATCTTGTGGAATAAAACTTAGAATCTCCTTTTTTATTAAATATATACCAGCATTAGCATAGTAATTAAAAACCGGTTTTTCTGTTACTCCTTGAATATTACGTCCGTCTAATTCGAAGATACCAAATGGAATCTTAACGGAATACGGTACAGCTGCAACACTCATCATAGCGTTATGCTCTTTGAAATGAAGGTAAAAATCCTCGAAATCAATGTTTGTAAACAAATCAGAGTTCATCACAAGAATGGTATCATTCATAAACTCTTTCACAAATCTAATGCTACCCATCGTACCTAAATACTTAGGTTCTCTTACAGTCTGGACCTTCACTCCATTACGAGGTTCAGTATAATGATTGATTATCTGATCTCCAAGATAATTTACAGTTACATTAATATTTTTTACCCCATAATCTATTAGTCGGTCCACATTGTAGTCGATTATACATTTTCCTCCAACTTCAACCAAAGGCTTAGGTATAGTTTCAGTTATTGGACGAAGTCGTTCTCCTTTCCCACCTGCCATTATTACAGCATCTAATGGAAGATGAGATTTAAATGACATAAGATCATAAACATCGACTAATCGGAGGTTTTCATCAAGTGAAGGAACCAATTTAACACCTTTTTTCTTTACCTCACGTAATCTTTTTATTAAATCAACATCTTTAGCCTTCACATAAGTAAATTCCTTACGTGCTGCATTGATGACCTCATCATTGAGCTGACCGCCATTAATGAGATAACGACGCACATCTCCATCTGTCAAAGAACCAATTACTGCACCATTGTCATTTACTACAAAAACAGTCCAATTTAATGCTTCATTAATACACTTTAACGCCTCAAGGACAGATGCATCCGAATTAATTACTTGTACCATGGAATTATATAATATTACTTTGTAATATAGATTCTGCTTTCATCCAATCTGCCATTGTATCCAAATCTGTTGAGGAAACCTCATCCATGACATACTTAACACGTTTGCTCATCTTATGCATATGAGTTGTTTTTAATGTGTTAGCATTCATAATATAGATAGCACCATTGTATTCATATACCTTGGGAGCGTCTTGACGACGAAAAATGTTACCATCCCCTTTACAAACATGCAAAAAACCGTTTTTATCCTCTTCAAACACACAATAATATGGATTGGCGGCACATTCCTTAACCGAAACAACCATATCAATATCAGGGTTATAAAAAGTTAATGCCTCCTTAACCTGTTCGGATTTACGGAAAGGTGAAGTATTTTGAAGAAGCAAGACAACGTCATATCGTTTGCCTTGTTTTTCATAGAAATCCAAAGCATGGAGTAACACTTCATATGTGCCTGCTGTATCAGTCGCCAATTCTGCTGGACGTACAAACGGGACTTTTAGCTTATAATCCTCAACTGTCTTAATAATTTCTGGATCATCTGTAGATACACAAATATCCTCATCTCGAACTAAAGAGCGTGCGACATCTATTGTATAATAAATTAAAGGCTTTCCATTAAGTGGCTTAATATTTTTATGAGGAATACCCTTACTGCCACCTCTAGCAGGAATAATGACTAAAATTTTTAAACCCATATCAAATTATGTTATAGAACGATTTCTGAATAAGATTATCCAAAGGATAAGATTTTATTACCTTGAGTATATCATTGGTCGTATCAATTCCCTCATAGGGATTCTTGCAAGTCTTCGCTTTAACCTTAGCCTGCAAAGACAACACCGCATGTAAACCTTTACGAATTTCATCTTTAGAAGTGCCGTAGTTATATACACTTTGTGATGCAATTCTTCCCTTTTGTCGATCACCAAGATTAAGAGTAGGGATTCCAAAAGATGGAACCTCAATGATGCCGCTACTTGAATTACCGACTACAGCATCGACATACTTAAGAACAGAAAGATAACGGCGAAGTCCTAAAGAAGGAAAGGCTATTGCTCTATCAGGATGAGCTGAAACATAATCATTTATCTTTTTTATGATTATGCGACCATCAGTATCAGAATTTGGAAGTGTAAAGATAACCTTATATTCAGGTATCTCATCAAGGCAGTCAAGGAGATTCTGAATCTGTTCTTCAGCAGTTGAGTTCTCAAGTGTGACAGGATGATAAGTTACCTCAATAGATTTGTCACCCAATTTAAATCCAATACTAACTTCCAATTCCACTTTTGACATCAGAGGAATTTTCTTGATATTCTCTATTCCAGGTGCACCGACATTGAATACTCTATTTGGCTGTTCTCCTAACTGAATAACGCGTCTACGATATTGTTCAGTTGAAGTGAAATGTAAATGACTCATCTTAGTTATGGAATGACGAATACAGTCATCGTAAGCTCCTTCTGTAATCTCGCCTCCATGCAAGTGGGCCACGGGAATTTTGAAAAATAGTGCTGTCGAAACAGCAGAGATAATCTCATATCGATCTCCTAATACCATCACCATATCAGGCTTCAAATCCTCATATGCGTCTGCAAAGCCCATAAATCCTAACCCTACTGACTTTGCAGTTGCATTAGCGGTATCAGCAGAGAGAAGCATATAGACTTTCTTATTAATAATAAAACCATCTTTCTCAATCTCTCGATACGTTAAGCCGAACTCTGGCGACAAGTGCATATTGGTTGCAATAATTTGAAGCTCGAGTTCAGAATCGTCCTTGATAGCATGCATGATTCCACTTAAAAGCCCATATTCTGCACGACTACCGGTCACTACACAAATCTTTCGAATCATAAATAATCTCAATTGGTAAGTCTAAAAGATAATCAAATCCTCTTCGTTATAATCTTTTGTGGCTATTGTACCAATCAATTCATTCCAACGCATCGGACTAATACCAGTACCTGGCCGTTTTACAGTAAGATTATCCTCTGTAAGCACTTCCCCTTTTTTTATAACTCGAGCTGCGACAATACTCTTACGAGCAATTGCAATATTCTTACGCTCTGATTCAGATATGGTCTTATGACCAGTACCAATCGCCTTCTCAATAATGCGAATGGATGATACCATTTGTTTAAGTTCATCTGGCTCAAGGGAAGCCTTATGATCAGGTCCTTCCATATTTCGATCGAGTGTAAAATGTTTCTCTATTACAGTGGCTCCAAGAGCGACAGCTGCAATAGGAACCTCTATACCCTTGGTATGATCAGAGTAACCTATCTTTACTCCAAACTTTTCACCAATCTCCAACATTGCCTTCAAGTTGACATCCTCGTACGGGGTTGGATATTCTGTATTGCAATGAAGAATGGTAATATCATCTTTCTTCAATCCTTCTTCAAACAGCACATTTAGGGCAGCCTCAATGTCTGACAATTCACACATACCAGTGGAAAGGATAACAGGTTCACCATACATAGCAATCTTTTTGATATATGGATAATTGGTAACTTCACCAGAGGGAATTTTCCATAAGCCCAAATTGAAAGAATGAAGCAAATCAATAGTAGTAAGGTCGAATGCCGTAGAAAAAAACTTCACACCTTTTTTCTTACAGTACTCTATCAAGATATGATGATCCCCCTCTGATAGTTCCAACTTCTTGAGCATAGCCAACTGCCCATCATCTGCTTTGCCAATATTCCTTTGCTGATATTCTGCTTGTTTAGCATACTTTGAAACTAATTTTTCGCTTATAAAAGTCTGAAACTTTATATAATCGACTCCTGCCTCAGCTGCTTTATCAACCAATTGTTTGGCTAACTCTATGGATCCGTTATGATTCACACCAGCTTCAGCTATAATAATTGTATGTTTAATCATTTTGTCTTGATTTTTAGTATAGCAGGATTGCCTGAATAAATGCCTTTCGTATTCAAACTTTTTCGCACGAACGAACCAGCCCCGATAATAATGTCATCATCAATAGTAATTCCATTGGCAAGAACAGACTGACTGCCAACAAAAACGTTGTTGCCAACTTTGCAGTCGCCATTGACCATCACACCCGTAGAAATATGACATTGATCTCCAATTATAGCATCATGTTCGACATTGCTAAAGGTATTTAGGATAACATTATTACCTATTTTGGCTCCTGCATTAACAAATGCTTGGTGCATAACTACCGTTCCTTCTCCGATTTCAGCATATTTTGACACATGTGCAGTGGATGCTATAACCGTAGCCAATTTCCCTCCAGCTCCCTTGACTCGATTATACAGTTTTATGCGAGTAGAAGGATTCTTGATGAAACCTACAGTAACAACAAATTCAGCCTTATCAACGTATAATGGAATATCGTCATCAGTGCCAATTACCTTAGTTGACAATATATCTTTCCCTACATCCTCAGGCATGTCCAAAACTCCAAGAATTTGGTACCCAGCACTTTCTGCGGCTTCTATCACTGACTTGCAGTGACCTCCGCCGCCTAAAAGGATTAGATATTTCATTGAAACTATATGCTGTTCAAAAAATAACTATCACCTGTCATTCAATTAGACTCTTGATTGAAGAGCATATGAAATGAACATCATCATCTGTGACATAAGGGCCAGCTGGGAGACACAAACCAATCTTGAAGAGACCCTCAGAAACACCATTTACATACGCGAGGGCATTTTTATACACAGGCTGTTTGTGCATTGGTTTCCAAAGAGGTCGGCTCTCAATATTCAAAGCATCCAAGCCCATGCGCATTGCTTCAACATTGTCATTAGGCTCACAGTCTGTATGTGCAGATTCAGCGGCATGAATAACGCCTGCAGCACCACCGACTGCACCTGTGACGACTTGTTTGTATGCATTCTCCTGACCTTTCACCTTTAAGTCAGGGTCAAGAGTCATGGTGCACAACCAATAGTTGGAATCATACTCTCCAGTAGTTGGCTGGCTGTGAACCTTGATGCCGGGCACGTCAGCTAGAAGCTTCTCGTAGAGTGCCTGAACATGCTTGTGGTGGGCCAAATGCTCATCCAAAACTGTCATCTGACCACGACCAATACCAGCACAAATGTTGCTCATACGGTAGTTGTAGCCAATCTTCTCGTGCTGATAGTATGGATAACTCTCACGATATTGTGTAGCGTACATCATGATTTCGCGCCATTCTTCTTCATTGGCTGTGATGAGAGCACCACCACCAGAAGTGGTAATCATCTTGTTGCCATTGAACGAAAGGACGCCATATTTGCCGAAAGTACCGAGTACTTGACCATTAAATTTTGAGCCAAAACCTTCAGCGGCATCTTCAACCACAGGAATCTTATACTTATTGGCAATCTCCATGATTCGGTCAATCTTGTAGGGCATACCATAGAGAGCAACAGGCACAATGGCAGCAGGCTTCTTGCCCGTCTTGGCAATGCGATCCTTAATAGCTTCCTCCATCAAGTTTGGGTCTATATTCCAAGTTTCTTTCTCAGAATCTACAAATACAGGGGTCGCGCCAAGATATGTAATGGGGTGACTGGAAGCGCAAAAGGTGAAGCTTTGGACAATCACCTCGTCACCAGCTTTCACACCTGCAGCCAACAGTCCAAGATGAACTGCGGCTGTACCAGCTGACAGCGCAACAACGCGCTTGTTCTGACCAACAAACGCCTCAAGATCTTTTTCAAATCCATTCACATTGGGTCCAAGGGGTACTACCCAATTAGTATCAAATGCTTCCTGTACGAATTTCTGTTCATTGCCAGACATATGGCAAAGGCAGAGAAGTATACGATCTTTACGTCTTTCCATAATATCTTTATCTATTATAATATTACATTTTTTGATCCAAATTCTTTCCCTTCTCTTCATGTTCAAAGTTAGGGATAAAATCTTTGATAGCTTCTACGACCTGCGCTTTGGTAAAGTCTGGCTTTTCGAAGATACCTTCCAACTTCTCAAAGAAACTATTCACCTCTGGCATTGAATGTCGAGTAGTCTGTTCTACAACTCCAAGAGCCTTGAAGCGAACCATATCAATCTTCTCTCCCGGCACATAGAACTCTTCGTATGCCTTTTCTCCTGTAGTATCGCTCTTGAAATAGACAACAGGATAAGAATCGCTATCATATCCCATCGCTGCAGCATAATGCTTTGCCTCAGGATCGTTTTGGCATTCTACCTTCTTGAATCCTTCTGCTTTTACAAAATCATCACAGATACTGCTGAATGTGAGCATTTGGTCCTCTCCCAATTTTGGGAAGAACACCTCACCTGGCTTTCCAAGAATGCAAGCAAGCATACAAATCTGACCAGATTCCTCAGGACTGACGAAGTACCTCTTCACATCGCTAGGAGCTGCTAGTGGCTGTTTCTTCTGAAGGCGGTGTATCCATCCATCGGGAAGAGATCCATTGCTAAATGCGACATTGGCGAAACGGGCAGTTGTGACCTTGAAGTATTTATTGTAAGCCATCACTAGATCCTCCATGATTCGTTTGCTAGCACCCATAATATTCACTGGGTTGGCAGCTTTATCAGTAGAAACACAGAAAAAGTGCTTCGGAGGATAGACCGTCAAGAGATCCATCAGTTTCTTAGCTTTGATGTCGTTGTTCTCAATGAGCGCTTGCACACTATACTTATCTTTCTCACTACGCACATGCTTATGAGCTGAGAAGTTTGCAACAATATCAAAGCCTTTTTCGTCTCGGAAAATACGCTCGAAAATCGGATCTGCAAAGTTCAATGTGTAGCAGCGGAACTCATTAGGCACATAAAGCCCTTCTGTACTGCGTACATCGCGCACCAATTCTGCCAATCCATTCTCGTTGAGGTCAACCACTACTACACTTTTAGGCACGAAACGCAGCACTGCCTTGATAAAGCTGGACCCAATGCTTCCTGCTCCTCCAATCACACAGACCTTCTTGTCCTTTATCTCCTGGGTCAATATTTCTCGATTCGCATCAATGTCCCCTAAAAACATACTCTGAGGCCGAAATGTCACACTATTAGCTATGAACTTATCTAAATTGAACATATTTTGATTTTTTTCGACTAATTTATAGAAATACCCAAATAGCTAGACAAAAATACACCTTACCCCCTTAATTTATTCGGAGAAGTTCTCCTATTATAAACACACAAGAGAGTAAGGTGGTAGAAGGTGGAGAGATGAGCAGCTCAAAAATAACATCAAATGTGATAAACGCCTTCAAGCGGGCATATATTGTGACAGTCGAGAATGACTTTGCCCTTGAGCTTGTCCCAGCTCTGCTTAATCTGGTCGTGCTTCACCATGATGACTACCATATCGACGTCGGCGAGGAATTCGTCGAAATCGTGGTACTGATTCTGTACGATGTCTTCTTGGATAAAGGGATCATAGACCTTGAGAGGACGTGCGAGGTGACGTTCCTGGCACTCAAGCATCTGGAGGGTTGGAGACTCTCGGAAGTCATCGACATTCTCCTTGTAGGTGAGACCATAGAGGCCGACACGACGGTTGTTGGTGATGTTGTTCTCCTTCATGATCTCATAGATACGGTTAAGAACGAACTCGGGCTGAGAGTCGTTGGTCTTCATACTCTCATCAATCACCTTGGCGAGACGTGGATAATCACCTACGAGGAACCATGGATCGACAGAGATGCAGTGGCCACCTACGCCAGGACCAGGCTGAAGGATGTTTACACGAGGGTGCATATTGCAGATCTTGATAATTTCGTATACGTCCATGTTGTCGTGACGGCAGATACGAGCGAGTTCGTTAGCAAAAGCTATGTTTACAGCACGGAAGGTGTTCTCAACAACCTTGGTCATCTCTGCGGTGCGAATGTCAGTCACAACGATTTCTCCCTGGCAGAAGCTGGCGTAATACTGCTTCACCTTCTCTCCTATCTCGCGGCTATCAGCACCGATGGTGCGATTGTTGTGCAGCAACTCATAGACCATGTTGCCAGGGATAATACGCTCAGGAGCATGCACAAGGTTGATATCCTCGCCAATTTTGAAACCATTCTCCTCGATGACTGGACGAACAAAGTGGTCCATGGTTCCAGGTGATACGGTAGACTCAACAACAACGGTTGCGCCCTTCGGGCAAACTTTCATCACTTCCTTTACAGCTGCTACAACGTAGCAGGCATCCACTTTCTTAGAAAACTTGTCGTAAGGAGTTGGTACCGACACGATATACATATCGGTCTTCTGATACTCAGTGGTGAACTTGATGCCTGCCTTAACTGCTGCATCAAAAAGTTCGTCGAGGCCATCCTCCTTAAATGTTGTACGACCTGCATTCAAGGTGTCAACCAACTTCTTGTTATAATCTGTACCAATGACCTCCACTCCGTGTGAAGCCATCATGAGTGCTGTGGGCAATCCAATGTAGCCTAAGCCAATAACATTTACCATACTTTTGATATATATTTAATGATTAATAATATTTTTTCTTCAACATTTTACCGTATAATTGACCGTTTATTATCCATTAATAGTCAACATTGCTTAAACTCCGTAACGTTCAACAGGTTCTCCATTCAAAGCGCGTACGATACGGGAGCATGCTTTTCCGTCTCCATAAGGGTTGACGGCTTTGCTCATCTTTTCATAGGCGATAGGATCATCAAGGAGCGTGCTAACTTCGTTAACGATAAGATCGTGATTGGTGCCAACAAGATGAACAGTGCCACTCTTCAAGGCTTCAGGGCGCTCTGTGGTGTCACGCATCACAAGTACCGGCTTGCCAAGACCTGGTGCCTCTTCCTGAATACCACCAGAATCGGTGAGGACAACAGTACTCTTCTCCATCAGATAGACGAACTCAAGGTACTGGAGAGGTTCGATAAAGAAGAAATTTGGACGAGTAAGGTCTTCTCCGAACACTTCGTGGATGGGCTTACGTACATTGGGATTGAGGTGCATAGGATAGACGAAGTCAACATCTGGATATTTCTCACTCAAATCCTTCATTGCCGTTACCATGCTGATGAAACCTTCACCGAAGTTCTCACGACGATGACCAGTGATGAGCACGAGCTTCTTGCCACCATCGAGACGGGTTACGTCGTAGCCTGCATTAGCAAGTACTTTGATTTGCTCATCTGCAAGTGCTTTGTCGTTCTTCAGCTTGTCAACCACCATATGAAGGGCATCGATAACAGTGTTACCTGTGACGAAGATCTGACCATGTGCTTTCTCCTCTTTCAGGTTCTGTTCGGAGAGGGGTGTGGGGGAGAAATTATAAGTGGCGATGCGACCAGTAATCTGGCGGTTCATCTCCTCTGGCCATGGGCTGTAGATGTTGTGCGTACGGAGTCCTGCCTCTACGTGTCCTACAGGAATCTGCTGATAGAAAGCGGCAAGTGCAGCTGCTGTCGAGGTAGTTGTATCTCCATGAACCAACACCACATCGGGCTTGCACTCCTTGAATACATCACGCATACCCGTGAGTACACGGGCAGTCACATCATAAAGATCCTGTCCCTGCTTCATGATGTTCAAGTCGTAATCGGGAGTAATCTCAAAAATCTTCAGCACCTGGTCAAGCATTTCACGATGCTGACCTGTCACACACACAACAGTCTTGAAGTTTTCAGTATCCTTCTGGAACTCCTTCACAAGCGGAGCCATCTTTATTGCCTCTGGTCTTGTGCCAAAGACGAGCATTATAGTTTTCATTGATTATTATTTTGTCTGGGATCAAGAGTAAATTATAAAATGCTAAGAGTTATATTATCAGGGAATCGAAATAAAAACCATCTTACCCCCTTAAAAATATTCGGGAAAATTCTCCTATTTTAACCAATCTAGTGAGTAAGATGGTATTGGAAGACCTTCTTGGTCTCCCTTAAAGGGTGAAGACCAGCTGTCGCAGCTATTACAATGTTTTTTAATCAAAGTTCTTCCCACTAAAAAAGGAGAAAAGAAGGAGTCAATAGGGGATTGCTTATAGCTTCGCTGGAGCTAGTCACATCCGTAGATTAACCACCTCGCGCATCCGCCTATTTAGTGGGGCAAAGATAGAAATTATTTTTGAGTTGACCAAAATCTGCGATGAAAAACTAAGGATATTGGACGTTTTGACAATAAAATCCGACGAATTGATAGTTAGGGGTGTGAATTTGGGAGCACTTCGGGGGTATTGTACACATTATATAATATAAAAAGAAGTCTTTCAAAAGAAGACGAAAGAAATGGATTCATGAAGAAGAAAGACGAAAAATGAGGCATTAGGATAAGATGCGCTTGATAGCGCCTCTTATCCTAATGCCTTAAAATCGCTTCACAGAAAAATAATTTTAAAAACTATTTTGCTCCATACGGTCGCGTCCGAGAGATGCGATCTCTTTTCTTTAACGTTAATGCCCGTGTAATGGACCGTTAATTATTCGTTAATGATTATTTCTAAGATGACGAAAAATGGATTCATAAAGATGGTGCTGCTCGATAGCAGCACTGAGCACCATAAAAACACTGCGGTGGTTTGCCTATCGGCAGGAGGCACAAAGCCTCCTGAGAGCGTCATAACTAGCATTTTTCCACAAATGACCAGTATCATTTAGTTTGCTACAGTCGGTATCATATGAGTGATATTATCACTATGTGATGTGTAAGACTGGGACTTTGTCAACATCGTCTACTAATATACAATCACTAGAGGTCATCTTGAGATAAGCAGAATTATTTTTGTAATGAAAAGTATTTTCAAGATACTAAATGAGTAACAGCTGGGGAACGACAATATAGGGTTCACTCTTGTTTTTTTACTCGATTAAGGGCAATTATAAATTTACTGTAATCTATGCCGTACTTTACCAAGATATCTCTTATTCTCAGAATATCTATATTGTTCTCTTTTTCAAGTCTTTTTAATGCTGTAGCTCTATCTATTTGTTTATGTCTAATCATAGCACTTAATGTATCGTCTTTATCGTTGAATCCTAATAATTCTATATACAAAAAAAGTTTTAAAATTGCCAAATCACAATCACTTCTTGATTTGAAATTAACTGTATTGTTTTCTTCCCAGTTCAGTTTCTGAACAGTCCGAATAGCTTCATCTTCCGTCCATTTAATATAGGTTAAAAACGGTTCTATGATAACCACTCTATCTGTGTTATATTGGATTTTTTTATAATAGTGATAATATATCTCTTTGAATTCTGTTTTTATATATTGAAGGTTTAGCAACCAATAAGGATTCTTCAAATATTGTTTTAAAAGTCCTATAACAAATGAAGAAAACTTTTTACTATTTGCATTATTCTTCATTATATCAAATTTATAAGTTTGATATTTATCAAAAGGCGTTTCTCCTTTGATTATTAGTGGAATATTTCTTCGTTTTGAGAAATTTATCAATCTTTCTGTTATTCCTATCCTACAACCTGTGCACAATAATCCTATCATTGGTGCAGTGGGTTTTTTTATCCAAGAATTCATTACATGTCTAAAATTCGATTTAGTTAAAGGACTATATTCAATTACCAAATCAACATTCAAGTTTTTAGTGATATTTTTAATATTTTTTATTGTATTGTCTGGAATAAAGCCGTTATCAACGGTATATGCCAAAACTTTATAACCAATACCTTTTGTCAATATATACAAAAGATAAGTACTATCAATCCCTCCACTAAAAGCTAAAATACAGTCATAATCTTTATTTCTATCCGGAAATAAAGAATGTATCTCATTGACTTTTGACTTAAAACGGTCTATACCCAAATAATTAATATCTGGAATATTATTGCACAAATGGCAGGTCCCATTATTGTCAAAAGTGAGGTTAGGATAAGTTGTAGGTAGAATACAATTAGTACATCTTTTCATTGTTTTCTTGATTTTTTTCATTATCTTTGGAAAATAATCCAACTACAATTAGTTTTTTAAATACTATAACCATAAGTTCCAAGAAATTCTTTTGAGATAGTTTCTCACTATCTCTCAAAGCAAAAGCTCCAGATAATGTAAAGAAAAATATTGTTCCAATTATTACTAATGGAAACCATAAATAGCTTATGTCCAATATTTTAAAAACCACTACCGAGAGTACTACCACTAGGTAAAATGCCATAATTAATAAACCAGAACTCCAAAAGTTGGTTTTCTTATGTGATGTTTTTTTCCCCATATTATTATTTATTTGAAGGTTATCTCCTTTAATTACATTGACCTGATTTGAAATGATTTTCTTTATATTCATCATGTTAATAGCATCATTATTGGGTGTAAATGATTTGTCTTTAAGTTTTTTCTCAACAATTCCAATAATCTCTTCATAAGCTAATGATGTAGCCTCTTTCTCTTCTTTACTACATTCGCGTATAATAATCAAGTCATTTTGAATGGTTTCTTTTTCTTTTGCCGAAAGAATCACTCCTTCTTCTGATAAACTTTCAATCAAATTGACTTGGTTAGCATCTATAGTTTGTATATTAGTTTTTTTAATAATTACATCTCCATAAATATTATAAATATTTTGTTTTGTTTCGTTGGTCCCTTTACTTGTTTTCTCTACTACATTATTTATTAACTTATCAATATTCGTAGCTTCTGTAAGGTTCCTACTGATTGTTTTCTTGAATTTGAACAACTCATCTCTTAAAATAACAGATATAGTATTCAAGATTGTAAATTGTTCATAATTAATAAGCCCTACTTCGAAATGCCATTTATAATCTTGTTTTTCTATTAAAGCAAGATCAATTGTAAATGGCGGGTGATCATATTTTATACTAGCACTATATTCTTTTAATAAGTACTGTAATTCAATTATTGCTTTTTTATAATTTGACAAAAAAAACACATCTGTTAAAAAAGATTTAACGATATTAGCTTTTGCTATTATGTGTGTCAAAACGATCTCGATTAGTTTACACAATTTTAACATCACTATTGAATATGAATGTCCATTAAGATCTACTGCACATTCAAATAAGTGCAAAGCTTTGCCTAAATAATCTTTCGCTTTACGAGGAGAAGAATTAAGGTAATTAAGTGTAAGATAAAGAGAAGAAAGACCAGAATAATAAAAGCAAAAACCTTTTGCAACCACTAAACTATGGTTTTTTTTTGCAATTTCATTCCATACCTTACCTCCATTTTTAAAATCATTTGAAGCTTCAATATAATTGTTTTGCGCAATATGATAATATGCTTCTATTTTATTTTGTTCTGCAAGTGATTTCAAAGTAGGAATTGTATCTCCATGTTTTTTCCTATTGTATTGATAATACTTTTTTCCAATAATTGAGGACATTTCCCAATCGTTAAGACTTTCAAACATATCTCGCATCAACAATAATAATTCCTCCTCGAAAGAATTCATTTCAGTCGCTAAGACTTGAGTTGCATACTCATGGGTTAATTGTTCATTCCAGTAATTACTTAGTAGAGTAACCAAAACATTATTTTCGTTTTTTTTGTAGTCTATAATTTCCGCCCCTAACCATTCTAACATTTCCTTCCATAATGTTGGATATTTATTCCATAAAACAAGGCGTTTTGCCCCTCCAGGTGGTGTAAAGGTAGTTAATAAAATAAGTTGCTTTCTACAATCTGACACCTTCGATAGCAACAAAGGATGAGATGTTTTACCATCATTCCAATTCAATACAACCTTATAATTATTTGTCAAAATATCAACTTTGTTATAAAAAGCGATTTCAGGACAATCATCAAAAGGGAAACTGAAAATATCATTCTCTGAAGCCGCTGAGATTTTATAAATCACCATTTGCGATTCATCAGCTCTAAATTTCAAAGACATATCTTCATCAAAAAATGATGATTCATAGTTTCCAAGACCAAAGCCTTGCCAACCGCCATAAAAAAGAGTGTTGATATTGTTACGCTTAATAATTTCTAATAATTCTCCTAATTCAAAATCATTAAAACTATTTTTAAAATCGCCAAAGATCAAAACATCTGGTTTGTTTTTTTCCAAACCATCTATTATTTCTTTTGGTGTAGACAAAAATAGGGTATCAACATTAAAAAAACTGTCGATAAACCATTGGTTCATTTTATTTGTAACCGCAATTTTCATTATAGAAATTTTTAGCAGCACTAATTGGAGTTTGAATTATATAAGAATTATGATTTTGAATATAAAAGCCATAAAACTCATAACCAGAGGAAAAATAGACAAAATCTTGTCCTTGATTTATCGAATTATGTAAATCAGATAGTTTCAAAAATGTTTCAGTTTCTTCGCAAAATGGTAAAACGTTTTCAATAAAACTATTCAGTTCTACAACTCGTGTAGAAAGAAAAGTATTTTGGGGATATATTGCTGGAACATTAACAGTTGTAAAATTTATTTTGTTTTTTATGTTCAGAAATAAATGTTCATAAATAAAACCAAAATCATTAGACTTTAAATTGTGCACAAATTCATTAATTCTAAATCCCCGAAATCCACATGAAATATCTTTAAGAACAACATGAAAAATATCTTTCACTATTACAGAACCAAATAGATTGGACCCGATTTTTGAATGGGGTATTTCATCAATTTCAAAATATCTATTTGCTAAAACCAAATCATAATCATTTAGCGCATCAATGTATTTGGGAACTAATCTGCTCGGATGTTGACCGTCAGCATCTAAAGTGATAAAATGTGTGTATTTATTCTTTATTGCAAAGTCAATTCCTGATCTCATCGCGGCTGATAAACCTAAGTTTTTAGGGTGGGTAATATGTCTAATACCATATTGTTCTATTACTCGATTAGTATTGTCATAGCTTCCATCATTAACGATTAACAAATCATCCTTAAAGAGTAATAGATCGTCTAATACACCTGAAAGATGTTTTTCTGCATTAAAAGCAGGAATAAAAATAAGAGTTTTCATATGCTTCATAACCTGTATCTAAAAGATCATAAAATACCAAATAACCTTCTTTATTCAATTTATAATCACGTCCAGTTACTAATGTACACTAGTGATAATAATATTATGGATAAAGAATGATTCCTATTTGTATATATTATCATCTTATAGAATATTTTAATACTTCGCTAGAGCTAGCCACACTTGATTTGTAGCCATCTCAAATTTTGCTTGTTAAACGATGCAAATATATTAATTATAGTTGAATTTGCAAAATAATTATTTCATAAAATGCATTTTTTTGAAAAATGATGTACTTAAATAAATAAAATGTCATTTAATGCGATAGAAAACGATGAAGAAATCCTCGAGAAGATATGTAGTTTCCTAAACAACTTGATTGTAAAAAAATTTATCCTTAAATAAAGTTTACTTCAAGTTTATATCATAGCAGAGCTTTACATGTAAGTATTAAGCCTGTTTTACCTAGCTAGTATGCTGGGTGGAAACGGGCTTTCAGTCTATAACAACGAGTGGAATCGACTGAGTCAAAATAGTATGGGCACACACTATTTTCGCTTAGATTTCTACCTGAAACCTTAAACGCATTTGTTAATCCCAATTTCTATTTAAGTTAAAAACAGTATAATGAGACTTTAATGATAAACAATGCTTTGGATTGCGGACGTGACTGTAACGAGCATCTTGGGGTAATACTTGCTAAGAGGTTACCTTGGCGTACCATTTATTTGCATTTTCAAAATCATCCATTTCAACATATACTGCAGATATATTTTTGCATGAAATGATAGTATTCTGATTAGATTGTCCTAATGTCTTTTCAAATATACTATGAGCCATCATAAATAACTTTAGGGCCATGGAATAGTCCCCATAGTATTTATATATAAGGCCATAATTGTAGTAAGTAGTAGCGGTTGAGGGATGCTCAAGACCAAGTACTTTCTCTTTGATGGCAAGGGACTTCTGAAAAAAATCCTGTGCCTTAATATAGTCGCCCAAATTGTCATAAACACTGCCGATATTGTTGTATATGGCGGCGGTAGTAGGATGTTCTCGGCCAGGAGCTATTTCAAAGATGGCTATGGCCTTCATATAATAATCCAATGCCTGGACATAGTCGCCCATGCCATGATATATAAGGCCGATATTGTTGAACATGGCGGCAGTAAAAGGATGACCCAAGCCAAGAACTTTCTCAATGATTGTCAAAGACCTCATACAATACATCAGCGCCTTGTGATAATCTCCCTTGTCTTTATATAAACTGCCGATATTGTTGTAAGAGATAGCGGTGTCAGGATGATCAAGGCCAAGAACTTTCTCGCGTATGGTAAGAGAATTCTGATAATACTCCATTGCTTTGTCATAGTCCCCTTTGATATCATATACAAGGCCAATATTATTGTACGTGGCAGCAGTAAATCGATGCTCCAAGCCAAACGTTTTTTCAAAGATGGCCTGTGCTTTTTTAAAATAACCCAGTGCCATGTGATAATCACCCTTGTTATAATATACACTGCCGATATTGTTATAAGTGATGGCGGTGTCGCGATGATCAAGGCCAAGAACTTTCTCTCGTATAGCCTGTGCCTTCAAATGATACGTCAAAGCCTTGTTATAGTCTCCCTTGTTATCAAATACAAGGCCGATACTTTTGTATGTGGTGGCGGTATCTGGATGCTCTGGACCAAGCACTTTTTCTTTTATGGCAAGGGACTTCATATAATACCCTAACTCTTTATCGTATTCTCCCTTCTTCCAATATATACGACCAATAATATTATAAGCGTTGGCGGTATCGGGATGCTCTAAGCCCAAAGTTTGTTCACACATTGGAATCAGTTTTTTGCATATATCCAAAGCTTGATTGTAATAAGCGTATTTGTGAAGGAAATAAGCATAATCGAAGAGGAATGCAGTGTACTTTATCTTGTCATAGTTGCACTCTTGTGACAAAGAATCAATTTGAACATAAATGTTAAGTGTTTCATCAATTCGATTTTTAATGTCGATAGAGTAATTAGACATCTTGACAGAAGTCTTTAAAATCAGTTCATCTATCAAATGAAGGCCTGTATCTTTGGAAGTCTTTATAACCGCCAATACGTCATTTACTTCTTTCAAAGCATCATCAAGTATGACATCAGCACGTACAGCGTCGCCGTTTTCAAATGCTTTAATGGCTAATTTTAGGCGTTCTGAACTCTTTTGACCTCGTGTCTCAGTTATTCGGCGTGCGGTTTGTATAAGGAATCGTTGCTCGTCTTCAAATTCCTTTTCAATATTATACTTCTTATCGATTATATCTTGAAGTTCAGAGCTAATATTGGTAATTTCCGCTTTCGTCGTTTCAAATAAATCAAGTATGAGTTTATCTTCGGGATTTGTCTTAAGTCTCTCTTCGAGTTTTTCCAGTTTTTTTTGCTTCTCATTCAATTTGCCTTGTTTTTTGCTAATAATCTCTCGAAGTTCCTTTATTTCAGCCTCCTTGGCTGTGTATCCCTTATTATTGAAAACGAAAGGAATATTGCCTAAAGTAACTACAGGGTCGTCACCGACATAGACCATTCCTTGGCTTGTCCTGAATGTTTTTTCTCCAATTAAATCAATAAGATAACGTTCTAACTCCAAAAGGAATTTAAGTTTCAAGGTATCGACATTATCGAATGTGCAGTAGAAATGCTTATAGTTCTTATCGTAATCTTTTTTGAAAGTTTTTAAGTCGTCTTTAATATCTTCTTCTTTTGCGTTCTTAAAGAATACGCAAATCTTCTTCGGCATTTGACCATTCATCAGTTGATTGTGAGCGAGATTAAACTCTTCGACAGAATAACTGCCGAATTCGCGCCAGAACATTGTGACACAGATTTCGCACTGCTTGAGTTCCTCATTATATAAATCCTGTTCCCGCTTTGACTTATCTTTGGGCATAGATATACTTAGATCCTCCCACCATACATGATCTATGGTGATGCCACGTACATTGTATAATTTATTAAGAGAGCCAAAAAGCAATACCAAAGCATCACGCTCAGGTCTTAGCTCACTTGAAGAAGCAAGAAAGATTTTAATAGTTTTCATGTTGATATGAGTTATTTTCTAAATTTTCTCACACCTGCACAGTGCAAGTGTAGTGGAAAAACAATCCAAGCACCTTTTTCAGGAGCTGGCATATGATCTTTGAAAAAATTGAAAATATTCTGAGAAAAATAGCAAATTGTCAAAGAAAAACTGGATATTTGCGGTGCAAAAAAATATACAACCTAAAAACAATTTGTGGGGAAGCAAAATAGATCATTTTTCGCCATTATCCAAGTTTATTGGCGAAAAATTGTCAGTTTGTGCTGTTATCTTTCTTTACTTGGACGTTTTAGACTTGGTTATTCACCTTCGCGACTCAAGATGGAGAAGAAAAAGGGAGCCAAGTCAATACTGTTGCTTAAGTATCAGCTAATCATGCCTCTATGCGGTCAAAGCATTCATCTTTAACTTCATCAACATTTTGGAAACTGACATTAGAAGGCAAGATTCAGTTATAATATGTCCACTTGAATGAACTGATTGAGAAAGCAATCGCTGACCTCGAGAAAAAAATTAATCTCAAATGAGTATACTCAGATATTATCAATATTTCAAAGATCGAGCCTAGGTATTCACAATTTAGGCAGAAAAATATAAAAGCCTATGGTATAAAGTTTAACATATTTATTTCGAAAACAGTTTATATATGGGTAAAGCACTGTACAAATTGCCCTTCTAATATCATCAGAATAATAGCACAAAGATAAGAGATTATTTCATTTTCTGCAAATTTTCTGTTATAAATTTTAAATATTGTGGCGAATTTAGTTGTTTTTGTAAAAAAAAAGCCGAATTCATGGCAATTTTGTGCTTGAAACCAGTTCCTTTTCAATTAACCTTCGGGGTCATTCGGTCTTAAGGCAAATCACTAATCACTGAGTCTAGCTAGTGTAGTTCCCTGAAAAAACTTGACTGGAATTAGACTTTAACACTACAAAGAATTTACTACTTCTCGTCTTAACCCTGGTAGGACTTTACTTGTATCTTGCTAAAATAGTTCTCAGCCCATATAGAGGGATTACCTTCACTCTTCGCACAGCGAATTCGTCGGAAGAATCAGAATACTCGAAGTGCCCGAAGTTCTCGAGAGAATGCGAAAAACTTCCAAAAATCAATCCAAATCCAAAAATCAACCCGAAAAGGCAGTTCTAATTACCAAAAATCAACCCGATGGCCATATCGTTCCTCATAAGAAGATGAAAAATGAGAAAAAATTCGGCTGGTCCCCTATAATAATCAAATAAGAAAAAAAAACTTCGAAAGGTGTAGGTGCGGAGCACCAGTGCTGCTAAGTGTTGTCTGCATCTGTGAATACAAGTATTCCCATCTGCACTCAACCCTTTGCAGCGCACGGCCATCTGCCGTGCTACACCTTTCAAAGAGAAAAAGTCCTCCTTTGGAGGAAGAAAAAAGGCAAAGCCAGAAAAGACCATCCGGATCCGGATTTTTTTTCAAGAATTTGAGAATTGAGTGATCCTAGAGAAGAAGGATGGAGCCTACGCTCCCATCACTGCTGAGGATGTGCTTTCGGCATAATCGCATCCCATATGGCTAAACACAATTAGAGCCGGCATCAATGATCAAGTTCATGATGTCGGCTCTAATTGTCTTTATATTTTTCTATTTTAATTTATCAAGAATTTGAGAATTGGAGAATTGAGATTATATCGATTCAACTTTGAATTGCTGTAGATGCCCATTAACTGGGGGTGGACAAAATGAATACGTAATCTTATTGATTGAAAAGGTAAGCCACCCTACCCTTCGGTTCTAGGATTCTTCAAATTAATTCCTAACATCTCTTCTGCGATGTCTATCATAACATCGCGGGAGTGGACCTTGTAGTGCAGTTCCTCGATTATCTTCTTGAGCTCTTCTGGATCATCCGGAAGATTCTCTAATGGCTTGTATTCTTTCATTAAGAAGATGGAAAATGGTAGAAGGAAGTGGGGTATAATGAACAATGATCAAATTCAGCAAGTACTGAGATATTTGATAAAATCGTCAACATCATTGAAATATATCTCTTCTGATTTTGATGGTATCACATTAGTACGAACCTGTGTTTTGCTCACAGTTTCTAACATAACCTTAATGTCTTCTGGCACATTCTCAATCTCCAAACTATATGAAAGAGACGAAGGGTCTTTCAAAAAGAGATTATAGAATTCATCGATAAAACTTCTCGTTGCAAAGTTTACTTTCTGAAAATCCAATTTGACTTCGTTCTCTTGAATATTGTCGACATATTCCTTCAGGTCCTTCGCCCGCATCCTGGACTTAAGATCTTGAGATAGTATCTCTGTAATATCTATAGTTCTCATATTATTCAATATAATTAATGTAACTAAATGCAGCCATTTGCTTAGTAGGTATTCGAAATGCAACCAAAGTACCATTCCATCGCAACCCTTTCGGTAAGCTGAAAAAACGATCAAAGTTAATTCCCTTATGATATGCGCTGTTTCCGGAAACCATCAAGTATTGACCGCCGAGTCCTTCGACCAACATTCGTTTTGAAGTCCAAATACCATATCCACGACTCTCAGCTTCAGGCCGATTCTTACTAGATATGCGCCTATTGGCAGCTTTTATTGCTTCGAAGTCGTCAATAATTTCATTGTTAGGGTATCTCGAGCATCCGCCAATAAAACGGTCCAAATATAGTAAATTTTATCGTATTGGCAAAATAAAAGTGAAGAAAATGCGAAAATTTATATATTTTAGTAGGATTAAAAGTTTAATTGCAACGTATGATAGTGCTTTTTGAAATTATAAACGGCCACGTTTGCCCTTAAGAGGAATGACCATCTGGATCCAAGATTATATTTATCAAGAATTTGAGAATTTGAGAATTTTTTAGAAGATGAAAAAAAAACTCTTGATGTTGTTTAGGACTGTGTCCTGATGCTGCGCTATATCGTCAGTCATCTGCGAGAGCGAGCTCCCTCATCTGACCGCCAATATATCTCAGCGACCATCTACGATGGACTAAACAACATCAAGAGAAAAAGACTCCAATCCTTGGAGTAGAAAAAAGGCTTCGCCAGAAAAAGACCTCCGGATCCCGAATTTATCACGAATTTGAGAATTTGAGAATTAATCAATCACAATTAGGGCCTGGATAGCTTTTCTGGGCTCTGCCCTTTTTTCAGCCTCTATGATTAGAGGCTTTTTTCTTCATTATATATATCGCTCACTTGAGTGAAGTGATGAAAGAATGGGCAAGGATATAGTCTAGACTTTTCCCTTTGATTCTAATGCTATCCCATAGGTCGTTCGGGTCATCTACGAAACATAATGTTCGTCCTTCTTCATGGGTGTTGCTGTGGCAACTTTCCCATATGTACTTGCCATCCCAATTGGGTACCAAAGGAAGTTCAAGGAATTCAATCGGCTCCTCCTCTCGGTGTATCCCATAGAACTTACCGTCGACCGTATAATAGAATGCGAGATTCAGTCCGCACTCCTCAACTAAATATTCGAAGACCTTTCTGGGTTCATTCGATCCAGCCTCAAACTTCTCCCGCTCACCCCAACCTAGCATAGAGCTATAGAGGTTGGGGTCCTGGGTTATTCTTGGTGGGAAAAAATTTCTCACAATTATTTCGTCGTTTGTCATATTTTTTATTCTCTACGGATTTAGCGGATTGAACGGATTTAATTTTTGTCGGGACATAGTGATAATCTGATGAATCTGGTGAATCCGTAGCGCTCTTCATATTATTTTTCTCTACGGATTTAAGCGGATTGAACGGATTTTTTGTCGGACCGGGCTGATAATCTGTTTAATCCGTAGCGGTTCTAAATAGAGTTTTTCCACTTAGTCAACCTTCGTTCGATTTCCTTTTTGGGTAAACGTTGGTTGATG
>JAEEGK010001753.1_pt1 | contig 54245 bp, 53 predicted proteins | sample 8958771 | NCBI WGS metagenome assembly JAEEGK01 (sample SAMN16246547, study PRJNA631951) | gut metagenome | biome: gut microbiome; feature: rumen; material: SC-attached | host: Bos | place: Iran: Karaj | collected 2018-10 | reverse complement strand
CGTTTGGGTTGAATAGACGAACAACAGCCGAAGGGAAAGCGGCCGAAGACAATCTACATTTTTTTTACTATAGACTGTAATAAAAAACTACATCATACGTTATCTCAATTAGAATGTGTTAGTGTGTAAATTGACTAACGAATTAACACATTCTCGAATTAAAATGAATGTGTAAACGTGTGAATTTGTTAATGTGTTAGTCCTTGGCGCATCAAAGATTAACGAATTAACACATTCACGAATTAACGAATTAAAAATGATATGAAAAGTAATATTCTTTATTCTTTGGCTCTCGGCATCCTGTGCCTTTTTGCCGCCTGTTCGGAAAAAGAAGGGACCTTCAGTCCCAAAAAACAGATTGAGCACGTCCGCTACTCCTCGTCGACAGTGCAGGAAAGATACAACGACACCACAGGCTATTGGGAAATAACAGCCGCATCGGCCATACCCAAAGTGTTGGCCGAGACGTGGGTCTGGGAGGAAGGACTGCTGAAAAACATCACCTACCATAGCGAGGCGACTCCCAATGGCGAGGAACAGACAGTATCTTTCACCTACGTCCAGAACCGTGTCAACCTGATAGAAACCTCCAACGAACGCATCACATTCACATACAACGGAAACCGTCTGCGCACAGCCGAACTGTTCGACAAAAAACTCGACACACTGACCCCTTACCAAACATTCTATTTCTATTATGACGGCACCCATTTGTCGCAGATAGAAATATACACCCGCGAAAACGCCAAATCAAAAACCCTGCGCCTGCTGCAAGACCGTTGGACAACATACATGCACGAAACCATGGGAGTGAACCCCTCGGCATTAGACATGGCGAAAAACAAAGCCAAAGCAGCCAAGGGAGTGAACTCGGAAGTGATTAACCTTACCTGGCAAGGCGACAACGTGAGTTCTATGTATACCGAAGACGACTACAGCTCCCTGCAAGTGGACTACACCTACGACGAAAAAAACAACCCCCTGCGCCACTTCCTCTATACACTAAGCGGCATGTATGCCAGCGAAGGTGTAGAATTCGCCAACAAAAACAACATCACCAAAGCCTCCTCAACATTCACCCTCCACGAACTGGACTACGAAGAAGTCCAGCAGTCGGAAGTAAACTACCTGTACAGCTACTCGAACGACTGGCCCGTGGAGAAACAAATGGTCAAAGTGTATGGCGACGAAGAAGAAGGATACCGCACCACGGAGCGCTTCGTCTACTACTATGAATACAGTAACTAATGAACGTTGAATGAATGTGTAAACGTGTGAATTTGTTAATGTGTTAGTCCTTGGCGCATCAAAGATTAACGAATTAACGAATTAACGAATTAATGAATTAAAACGCTGAATCGCGAATTATTAGTATCTTTGCAAACCGAAATATACGATTAAACTATGCAACAACTGTTGATTTACAATACTCTTTCGCATCAGAAAGAACTTTTTAAACCCGTCACACCCGACCATGTAGGCATGTACGTGTGCGGTCCCACAGTCTATGGAGACGGTCATCTGGGACACGCTCGCCCTGCAATCACCTTTGACGTACTGTTCCGTTACCTCACCCATATAGGCTACAAAGTGCGCTACGTGCGCAATATTACCGATGTGGGACATCTGGAACACGACGCAGACGAGGGCGAGGACAAAATTGCCAAGAAAGCACGCTTAGAGCAACTGGAACCCATGGAGGTGGCGCAATACTACACCAACCGCTACCACACCGCAATGGATGCGCTGAACGTGCTGCGGCCCAGCATCGAACCGCTGGCCTCAGGCCATGTGATGGAACAGATAGAACTGGTGCAGCGCATACTCGATGCCGGCTACGCATATGTAAGCAACGGCAGCGTCTATTTCGACGTGCGGAAATACCACGAACATTTCAAAAGCTACGGACGTCTGAGCGGCCGCGTAATCGAAGAAATGCTCTCCACCACCCGCGAACTGGACGGACAGGACGAAAAACACTTCAGCGGCGACTTCGCCCTGTGGAAAAAAGCCCAGCCCGAACACATCATGCGCTGGAACTCGCCTTGGAGCGTGGGATTCCCCGGATGGCACACCGAATGCACCGCCATGGGTACTAAATACCTGGGCGAGACCTTCGACATCCACGGAGGAGGCATGGATTTGATGTTCCCCCACCACGAAAGCGAGATTGCCCAGCAAACCACTGTCTGCGGCCATGGCCCCTGCCGCTACTGGATGCACAACAACATGATCACCATCAACGGACAGAAAATGGGCAAGTCGTTGGGCAACTTCATCACCCTCGACGAATTCTTCACCGGCAGCCATAAACTGCTGACCCAAGCCTACGCCCCCATGACCATCCGTTTCTTCATTCTACAGGCACATTACCGCAGCACCGTGGACTTCAGCAACGAGGCACTGATTGCAGCCGAAAAAGGCTACGCCCGACTGATGCAGGCATACAGAACCCTCGGCCGACTGCAACCCTCGAAAAACAGCAGCGTTGATGTGAGCGGATACCGCCAACTGTGCTACGACGCCATGAACGACGACCTTAACACACCCATCGTCATCAGCCACCTGTTCGACATGGCCAAAGTAATCAACACTGTTCACGACAAAAAAGCCACACTCACACAAACCGATATCGACGAACTGAAAAGCGTGATGGACACCTTCGTGTTCAACGTCATGGGACTGCGTGACGAGACTGCCAAAGACAACACCTCACTGGTGGACGGCCTGATGAAAATGATACTCGACGCCCGCGCCGCAGCAAAAGCCAACAAAGACTGGGCAACGAGCGACCACATACGCGACGAACTGTCAGCCCTCGGCGTAACAGTGAAAGACGGCAAAGACGGTGCAACCTACGAGTTGAATTAACAACACATGTATACCTACCCCTACCCCAGACCCATGCTGACAGCCGACTGCGTAGTGTTCGGCTTACGCAACGACGGCAACCGCTCCCTGTTGCTGGTACAGCGCGGCAACGAGCCCTACAAAGGCATGTGGGCTTTGCCAGGAGGGTTTATGGAAATGGACGAGACACTGGAGGCATGCGCCCGTCGCGAACTGAGCGAAGAAACCGGATGCACCATAGAAATACCACTGCAAGAAATCGGCAGTTTCAGCCGTGTGGATCGCGACCCACGGGGACGTACCGTCACCGTGGCTTTCATGGCCGAGATTGAAGAACGTCCCGTACAAGGAGGCGACGATGCCCGCGAAGCGCACTGGTTCCCCCTCGACCAACTGCCTCCTTTGGCATTCGACCACCACGAAATAGTCCGCGCTGCCCTGAAACGTGTTAATGAATGTGTAAACGTGTGAATTTGTTAATGTGTTAGTCCTTGGCGCATCAAAGATTAACGAATTAACACATTAACGAATTAACGAATTAAAAACGATATGACAGAAAAGAAAAAACACAACTTCTCAATCGGAGTGGTACTGTTGGCAGCCGTATTGGGTGTGCTGTGCGGCGCACTGCTGGTTCCTCGGACAAACGATGACAAACTGATGGGCACAATGTACAGTCCGGCCGGCCTCCGCATGAGTGTCATGATGCAGATTATCGGCAACTACTATGTCGACGATATAGACCAAGACTCGCTATCCACCATCGCCATCCAATCCATGCTCTCATCCCTCGACCCGCACAGCACATACCTCGCCCCAGCCGATTTCGACAAAGAAGTGGAAATACTGCAAGGCCGTTTCGAAGGCATCGGGGTAACCCTCAAATGGGTAAACGACACCGTATATGCATTAGACGTGCATGCCGGAAGCCCTGCCGCCCATGCAGGCGTGCAGCCTGGCGACAGAATCATAAAAGTCGACACCGTGCAAGTCTCGGGTGTAAAACTGGAAGAAGGCGTGTCGAAAGTCGTCGAACTGATACGCGGACCACGCTACAGCACTGTGACCCTCACCCTTGACCGCAAAGACAGCAAAACACCCCTCAAGATAAAAATCAAACGCGATGTCATACGCCACTCCTCCGTACCCGCGGCAGTGATGATAAACAAAACAACAGGCTACATCCGTGTCTCCCATTTCGCCGAAACCACCGCATCCGAATTCCACAACGCCCTGCTGCAGCTAAACAAACAGGGAATGAAACACCTCGTGCTCGACCTGCGCGGCAACGGAGGCGGCTCGTTAGAATCGGCAGTCAAAATGGCCGACGAACTACTGCCCAAAGGCGACATGATAGTCTACACACAAGGAGCCCACAGCCGCCGGCACAACTCCTACGCCACCTCGGGAGGCCTCTTTGAAGAAGGACAGCTCACAATCCTCATCAACGAATTCTCAGCCAGCGCCAGCGAAGTCGTGTCGGGAGCCATACAAGACAATGACAGAGGACTTGTGGCAGGCCGCTGCAGTTTTGGCAAAGGATTGGTGCAACGCCAGTTCGACCTCCCCGACGGCGATGCAGTCATGCTCACCATCGCCCGCTACTACTCCCCCTCCGGACGCTGCATCCAACGCCCCTACGACAAAGGAAGCGACGCCTACTACACCGACTACCTCAACCGGATATTCTCCAACTTCACATCGCCCGACTCGCTTCTCTACGCCACAGCCGACACCACGCAGCAATACCTCACAAAAAAAGGACGCAAAGTTTACGGCGGAGGAGGCATACAACCCGACATCACCCTGCCCTACGTGCTTGACACCAACTGGGCATACTACAACCAACTGTTGGACAAACAAGTGCTTGACGAAGTGATGTGCCACCAACTGCACGACCACTATCCCGAACTGATGGCGAAATATCCCACCGCCGACCACTTCGTGAAAAACTACCAAATAGACAACGACTCCTGGCAACGCATCCTCAACACCGGAGCCGCCAAAGGAGTCAAGCCCCGAGCCGAAAGCCTGAAACGATACGCCAACCACATACGCAACCACTACAAAGCCCTGATGGCAGCGGCGCTCTACGACGAAAACACATACTACCGAGTGTCACTCCGTTACGACAACGAACTGCAGAAAATAATAAAATAAAACAACGAACACATATGAAACGTACAATCCTTCTGATTGCCTTGGCGACAGGGATGATGACAAACATCCAAGCCCAGACCTCCACACTCAGCGGCACCCTAAGGGGAGTTCCTGAAGGATCACGCATTGTAATCAGCCAGATAGTCAAAGACCGTCTGCAACCCGTCGACACACTACGGCTCGACAAAAAAGGCGAGTTCAAAGCAAAGCTGACCCACAAAGAGCCAGCCTATTACGTGCTGCAAACCACCGAGCGTAATGGAGGCATGTGCCACATACTGCTTGAACCCAAAGACAAAGTAAAGCTCGACATAGTTTACTTCGTCGACCGCCATGCCTTCAGCATCCAGTCATGCAAAGGGTCGCGCAACGTAGAGCTATACCGCCAGTTCAACGACCTGCTGCTGGCAGCTATCACACCCGAACAACAGGCACAATTGCCCGACCGTGCATCCCGTCTGCTGGCCAACAACTCCAAATTACTCATGAGCGCCTTTTTAGTCACCTTCTTCGACAATAATTTCGACAACTACGTGTCGCTCTATGCCAAAATCCGCAACGACTTGATAACCGACTACCCAGACGACCCCTTCGTCAAACATATCGACAAACGCCTCCAAGGCGTAGTGTTCCCAGGTATGGAAGCCCCGGAGATCGCTATGAACGACCCCGAAGGGAACGAGCGTCGCCTCTCTTCATTGCGCGGCAATATCGTGCTCATCGACTTCTGGGCATCATGGTGCGGCCCCTGCCGTCGCGAAAATCCCAATGTGGTGAAGCTATATGAGAAATATCATGATCAAGGATTCGAAATATACAGCGTTTCTCTTGACAAGACCCGAGATGCATGGATACGCGCCATTAACGACGATAAACTCATTTGGCCCAATCATGTCAGCGATTTGAATGGCTGGACTTCGTCTGGTGGCAAGACCTACGGTATCTCGTCTGTACCCAGCACTGTACTGGTAGACCGTTACGGCAAAGTTGTGGCTCGCAACCTACGCGGTGCCGAATTGGAGCAGAAACTGCAACAACTGCTGGAAGAGCAGGAATGGGTAGCACCCGAAGAACAGCCAGAAGTCCAAGATGAATAAAAATAGACTGCTGCAAAGTGAGATGTTTCGAATTCATTAATTCATGAATCTTTTGAATATGTTAATTCGTTAATTGATTTACACATTAACACATTCAAACATTAACACGTTCATAGCTACAATAACACTATCAAAGAACAATACAATTAAAAACACTATGATTACATCTACAATGATAGAAATGGCGTTGAGCCATGTGAATGACCCCGATCTGGGACGAAACCTGATCGAACTGGGCATGATAGAAAACATTGCCATTGACGGAGAGAATGTCTCTTTCGATCTGGTACTTACAACCCCTGCATGCCCTATGAAAAAGCGTATGACAGACGATTGCATCAATGCTATCCATGAATATGTTGACGAGAATGCCCAAGTCACCGTAAATCTTACCTCCCGTCAACAGGAGGAGCCAGACCCACACGACCTTGTACCAGGTGTAAAGAATGTCATTGTCGTCGCCTCTGGCAAAGGTGGGGTTGGTAAAAGTACCGTAGCGGTGAACCTTGCCATTTCACTGGCGAAGACTGGTGCGTCGGTAGGACTAATCGATGCGGATATTTATGGGCCATCCATACCCATCATGTTCAACCTCGGCCAAGAAGACGTCATAGGCGAAGAGCATGATGGCAAGACATACATGCTCCCCATTGAACGCTATGGTATAAAACTAATGTCAATAGGTTTCCTTGTAGACCCTGATCGTGCCCTTGCATGGCGTGGTCCGATGGCTTCGGGAGCACTGAAACAACTGGCTACTGACACCTGGTGGGGCGAAATAGACTATCTGGTTGTTGACATGCCTCCGGGAACTGGCGATGTTCAGCTCACCTTAGCCCAAACTCTTCCCGTCACAGGAGCCATTATTGTCAGCACACCTCAGCAAGTGGCTCTCGCCGATGTGGTGCGAGGCGTAGAATTGTTCCGCAATCCTGGCTTAAATATCCCCGTTTTGGGCTTTGTGGAGAACATGGCTTACTTCACCCCTGCCGAATTACCCGACCACAAATACTATATCTTTGGCAAAGAAGGCTGCAAACGACTGGCCACCCAAATGAATGTGCCATTGCTTGGCGAGATACCTATTGTGCAGAGCATTGCTGAGAGTGGCGACAATGGACACCCCGTTGCTCTGTGGTCTGAAACAGAGACACCCGAAAGCACCGCTTTCATGCAATTGGCAGAAAACACCATCCGTGAGATATGCAAACTGAACAATAAAGATTAAATGGTTGAATGGGTTGATATGTTTAATAATGCGGATGAGTTTAAAGACTCACATCATATCAACAGATAAACAGAAATTGTAACAAATCATATAGACATGACAGACCAAGAAAGAATTGCAGTTGAGAGCCGCGTGAAAAACGCTCTCCAACAAATACGCCCCTACCTACAGCAGGATGGCGGCGATGTAGAATATGTCGACATCACCAATCAAGGTGTAGTAATGGTGCGCCTCACAGGACACTGCGGATCCTGTCCACACGCCTTACAAACCTTGAAACAGGGTATCGAGACTGCCATCAAACGCGTCATTCCCGAAGTGAAATCAGTAGAACGAGTATAATATTTCTCTGAATATCATGATATACACTAAGACAGGCGATCGAGGAACCACATCGCTTGTGGGTGGAACGAGGGTGCCAAAATGCCACCAAAGGGTCGAAGCCTATGGCACTGTTGACGAACTGAACGCCCATATAGGGCTGTTGGCTGAAATGATAAAACCTTTTGCATCCACTCACTATGCAACCCTAAAACAGGTACAACGGAACCTCTTTATCGTCCAAACACTATTAGCCACAGAAAAAGAGGTGAATTTTGAACTACCCCAGCTCCCTGACAATGCAGTCGAAGATTTGGAAAAAAAGATAGACCACCTGCAAGAGTGCCTACCTCCTTTCCGCAGTTTTGTCATACCTGGTGGGACAATGGCATCAGCTCAATGCCATGTTGCAAGGACTGTTTGTCGCCGTGCTGAACGTTGTATTGTCAAATTAAACCAAGAATCCGAGGTTGACAGTCGGGTAGCTTGCTATATCAACCGCCTCTCAGACTTTCTCTTCATCCTGTCGCGCGACCTTGTTATCTCACAGGGAGCCGAGGAATCGCTATTTAACTAAAAGATGCTCTGGGTAAGACCGTGGAACAGCTGATTATTGTGCGAAAACACTAAAAATAAATAATTATTCAGAAAATAGTTTGCAATAATAGAAAAAAGATGTACTTTTGCAAAAAAAATTGATGCATATCAAGCTCTATACAATTCATCAACTGAATCAAGATCAAATTATTATTGCATAGGTAAGGTAAAGAGAAAAATTAGAAATTATGTATTGGACACTTGAATTGGCAACAAAATTAGAGGATGCTCCGTGGCCTGCTACAAAAGACGAGTTGATAGATTATGCTCAGCGCACAGGAGCTCCCATGGAGGTGATTGAGAATCTTATGGAAATCGAGGATGAGGGCGACCCGTATGACAGCATCGAGGATCTCTGGCCCGACTATCCGACTAAGGAAGACTTCTTTTTTCAGGAAGACGAATATTAATCTCTGTTTATGAACATCTCTTTTATTGGCTCGGGCAATGTGGCTACGCATCTTGCCCAAGCTTTTTATGCGCGCAATCACATAATTAAGCATGTCTGGTCGCGTAATATGGATCATGCATCCCAGCTGGCGACACGGGTTAAAGCTGTACCAATTGACTGCCTGTCGAGATTGTCGGACGATGCCGATGTGTATATCATTGCGGTGTCAGACGATGCTTTGCCTGAGGTGGCGAAGGATGTGCAGGTGAAGGATGCCTTGGTGATGCACACTTCGGGAGCCACGGATGCGGATGTGCTGAAAGGTTGTAGCAGCCACTACGGGGTGCTATGGTCGCCGCAGACTTTTGTACGCACTGTAGCCATGGAGTATGGAGAACTGCCATTCTGTATTGAAGGCTGCGACAATGAGACTGAAGTCTTGATAGCTGATTTTGCCCAGTCGGTTTCGCCCCACATATATCGCACAAATCTTGTCCAAAGACGGTGTCTGCATCTTTCGGCGGTGTTTGTGAACAATTTCCCAAATGCACTCTATGCGGTTGCGCAGCAGTTGTGCAGCGAGCATGACGTGCCTTTTGAGATTCTGTATCCACTTGCAATAGCTACGACAAAGAATTTACAGCAGGGCGATGTGCGGCTCAGGATGACAGGTCCTGCTGTACGGGGTGACTTGAAGACTATCAATGCCCACAGGGAGTTCCTATCTAATAATAAGATGGTATTGGAGTTGTATGACCGTCTGACGAATCTGGTGACAGATATTTCGAATTTGTGAATTCGTGAATCTTTCGAATGTGTTAATTCATTAATCTTTTTGAATGAGTCAATTTGATTCACACGTTTACATATTCACGCATTAACACGTTCATTAACACATTAACACGTTTAAAAATGATTGACACTCATTGCCATTTATATGATGAGGCTTTTGACCCTGACCGCGACGAGGCTGTCGGGAGGGCTATAGCAGCAGGTGTGGAAACGATGTTGCTTCCTGCTATTGACAGTGCGAGCCTTGGACGGCAGGAAGCTTTGGCATCGGCATATCCCCAACACTTTCGCCAGATGATGGGGTTGCACCCAACTTCTGTAAACGCGGATTACGAAAGAGAACTCTCTATTGTGAAAGAGAAATTGTTTACCTCGTCGGCCAATTACGTCGGTGTAGGGGAGATTGGGCTTGATTTGTATTGGGACAAGACTTATTTAGAGCAGCAACGCGAGGTATTGCGCCGCCAGTTGTTATGGGCACGGGAACTGCAGTTGCCTGTATGTCTGCATGTCCGCAAGGCCTACAACGAACTTTTCGGATTGCTTCGCGATCTGAATTTCGGAACTTACAGCGGAGTGATGCATTGCTTCGGAGGCAGTGTACAGGAGGCACAGCGTGCTGTTGAGATGGGATTCCATATCGGTATAGGAGGAGTGGTCACTTTCAAGAACGCCACGCTGGCCAATGTGTCCACTGCAGTGCCGTTGGAACGAATCCTTTTAGAGACCGACGCTCCTTATCTCGCTCCAGTACCCTACAGGGGCAAACGCAACGAGAGCTCCTATATTCCCATTATCGCCGCCAAGATAGCCGAACTTCGCGGCATCTCCACTGAGCATGTGGCTACTGTTACTACCGCCTCAGCCAAAGCCCTTTTCAGAATACGTTAATTCATAAATCTTTTGAATACGTTAATTTGGCCAATATGTCAATTAACATCATTTAACGAATACATTTGTAAGAATCCCGCTCTTTTTACGTCATTATTTTAAAGACACTATAAAAATCAAACACCATGAAAAAGATTCTTACCTTTTTATTCGTTGTTTTGGGCTTTGCTGCACAAGCCCAATTCTCTATCGGAAGCAACGTGTCGGCCAACCACTTCGGATACGCCAAACCCAACAATCAAAACAAGGATTACTTCTACACGTTCTCGCCCACTCTACGGGTGGGATACCGTTGGAACGACCATTTCTCAGCAGGCATTAATGCCGACATCTCATACTTGTGCAACGCCGAGAAACGTCCTTCCCCCGTTGATGATCAAGGATTAGCATATCCTGCGTATACATATGCACAGAACATCTATCGTGCTTTCGAACACCTGAGTTGGAAAGCAGGATTCTGGCTGCGTTACGATCTCCACCTAACAGAACATCTGCTATTCTTCGCAAACCTTGGTATCGATGCAGGCAGCATGTATGGCCGACGTATTTCGGAAGACGTGGATATCTATCAGTTTGAAACCCGACACACCGAGAATTCCTATTACGGCAACCACAACAAGAGCCTCGCCAGTCTTGACGCTGTCATTACCCCTGGTGTAGCCTACCGTTTCAATACTCACTGGACTGCCGAACTATGGCTCGACCTCCTGCGGATGTCCTATTCTCATCTTGTTATCAAAAACAAAGAAACTACAACTGCCCAGTACAACTTCTTTCAATTTGGCTCGCAATCGGAAGATGAATTCTATCTGGATATAGATTATCTCTACCAATACACTTTTCTGTCAAGCAATAATTTCCGTCTTGGCTTTACATTCACTTTTTAAAGGAGACCTCAATGCTGGATGTGTTGACACAGGAATGAGGGAATGTATGAATTATTGCTTGAACGCTTGAATGTGTAAATGCTTGAGTGAGAATACTCAGACAATCAAGCAATCAGACAATCAGGCAATCAACAGATTAACGGATTAACGAATTATATTATTTCTTTTTGACCACCGACGAGTTCATCCGAGACATTATCCCCCTTCAGCCTGCCATGCGGCGCATGGCAGAGATGATATTGCACGATGATGCCCAAGCCGCCGACGCTGTTCAGGAAACCCTGACACACCTTTGGTCAAAACGGTGGAAACTTGACAGGGTCGACGACAAGCAGGGCTATTGTATGCGTGCCTTGCGCAACGAATGTGTGGATATGCTGCGCAAACAACGGCCCACCGTTGAGGCTGACTCGCTTGCCGACACGCTTGCCGACACTTCGTCCTATGAAGCGCTTGAGGCTGAACGGCGGTACCGGCAGTTAGAAAAGGCCATCGCTCAACTGTCGCCCGTGCAACAGATGCTTGTCCGGCTGAAATTCACCGAAGGACATAGTACCAAGGAAATTGCCGCCATCACGGGTCTCTCTCCTTCCAATGTCGACACTATCATGAGCCGTGTTTATTCCCTATTACGAATCAAATTGCAATGAAAAATAACCCAAACCAAGATATAGAACAATTGCTTCGAGAATATGCCGAAGACCAACGGCAGCAGAAGGCCGCCGTCGAAAGGGTACACGCCATGGCCCGTCGGCAGCGCCGCATAGGCGGTGTTGCAGCCGCAGTCGTCCTGCTTGCATTGTTTGCCGTCCCTGTGACGGGGATTTTGTCCCCTTCCGTTCATGACCGCCCGGGCAGTCCGCTTGTGGCTGAAACTGAACCACATTGTCAACCCTCTGCTCTCCCTGCTGCTCCCTCTGTCACATCCCTGCCGCTTGATGTTGATAGGTTTAACGATCCGCACCATATCAATAGATCAACACTTCAACGGACAAACACATCAAGGGATAGACAATTCCATGAAACGGCCATGGCAACTGTCCCGCCGCAATTTGCCAGCGTCCAACCCCTCGCCAATCCGCCGATTGATGTTGACCGGTTTGATGCAGGTGTGTTTAACGACCCGCATCATATTGTCGTATCAACGGATAAAGGGACAGACGCATCAGGGGATAAACAATTCCGTGAGACCGCTGCCATCCATGCCGACTCTGTGTGCATCGTTCCCCTCCCTGTTGTCGACAAGCCGGAGACCCGCAATCCCGCATCTCATGGCTACCTGCATCTCACGGCACAGGTAGGCGGCACTGTATCGCCGTCCTACTACCAACGCACTTGCCTCAGTGCAGGGGTATCCCTCGGTGTTGCCGTAGCCTCCGCTCCACTTTACGAAATGGGCATAGGCATAGGCGTGGACGGCTATATCCGCACTCGCTCACTGCTCTTTGCGACAAAAGCGGGTCTCTCGTCTTTTGTTGAATCCAATCATGCTGATAATATTGATGGATTCCATTGGGCCGACAATTTTGACGAAATTCCCGGATGGGTCTATCCAACTTTCGCCCTTTATGCGACCCTTCCTTTCACTCTCGACCTCTACCCTCGCGGGCATGACAAATCGGGACTGCTGCTCAGCTTTGCTCCGGGTCGCTCTCTCACTCCAGTCACAGGCACCGTCGGGGATGTCAAACTCAAAGGCATCAATCCTTGGAAACTAACTTTCGGAGTGGGCATTTCCTTCCCTAAAAGCATCTTCCGCAACATCACCCTCACTGCCAACCTACTACCCTCTTATATCGAAGGACCCCTCAAGAATGTCCATGAAGTGGGAATGTCTGTCGGATTCTGACCTCAACGGCCCAGTTCCACCGCGCTGAAAGCATTTTCAACATGCTCTATGCTGTACCCCTCCGCACTCGCCACCACCGAGATGATGTCGAAACGCACCTCTTCCTCGCGCTGGTGCTTTATGACATAGGCGTTGGCCATACGGATATATGCACGCTGTTTGTCGCGAGTGACAAACTCTTCTGGCTGCCCGTAGTCCACATTGCTGCGTGTCTTCACTTCGGCAAACACGATTAACCCCTCTTTATAGGCAATAATGTCCACCTCGTACTTGCCACGACGCCAATTGGTCTCCATAATGGCAAAGCCTTGCTCCTCCAAATGCCGACGTGCCGCCTCCTCGCCTTTCTTGCCTGTATCGTTGTGTTCCGCCATCTCCTGTATAATTTAAAGAAAGTGCAAAGATACACAAAAAAACAAGCATGTGTGATTTTTTTTGTATCTTTGCATCATCGTTCCGAGCGGAGGAACTCGTTTAGGGGTGCTGCAACATACTGTGGCTGAGATTACACCCTCGAACCTGATCCGGATAATGCCGGCGGAGGAAAAAACATGAAAAAACACAACAACACCCGTGGCCGCTATCAATTCAAGGCCACCAGTCCCCGTGCCAAGCAGATGATAGCCTGCTGTGCACTGACCGCAACCCTATTTTGCGGCAGCCTTGCCGCCCAAAACCCTCAGCGCGACACCGTGCGTACACTCGACGAGGTGATTATTCGCGACGTCCGCGCCAACAACAAAACACCACTCACCACCACTACCCTCAACCGTCGCACACTCGAGGAGAACAAAATCGCCTCGGCACTGCCCTATATGCTCGAACTTGAGCCCAGTGTGGTCACCTCGTCGGAAAACGGCACCGTGGGTGTCACCAATCTGCGCATACGCGGTGTCGATGCCACCCGTATCAACGTCAACATCAACGGCATCACCCTCAACGATGCCGAGAGCCAGACGGTCTATTGGTACAACATTCCCAACCTGGGCGGCATGAGCCAAAGCGTACAACTACAGCGCGGCGTGGGAGCCAGCAACGGCGGTGCTGCGGCCTTCGGCGGTGCCATGAACCTGCAAACCCTCAACACCGCCTCCAAGCCCTATGCCACCACCGACCTCTCGTGGGGCTCGTGGAACACCCGCCAGTACGGCATTGTGGCCGGCTCCGGCCTCACCAAACACGGCTTCTCGTTCGATGCCGCCTACAACGGCCTAACCTCCGACGGTTTCATCCGTGGCGGTCAGACCGACCAGCAAAGCCTCTTTCTCTCTGCCAGCCACTACAGCGACCGCTCAGTGCTCAAACTCATTGCCATCCTCGGCGAACAGCACAGCGGCATCACCTGGGACGGAGCCTCGGCCGAAGATCTCGACGCCGACCCCCGCTACAACGGCCGCGGCAAAATCAAAGACCAGTTCGGCAACGTGACATACTACCCCTTCGAGACCGACAACTACAAACAGCAGCACTACCAACTCTACTACTCCTACCTCCTCAGCGACTTCTGGACCCTCAACGCCGCCCTCGACTACACCCACGGCTTCGGCTACACCGAGAGCTACAAACGCGACAGGAAAATTGACGAATACGGAATGGACACCCTGGCCTTCGGCTTCCGCCGCAGCGACCTCATCTATCGCAAGCCCATGTCCAACAACGCCTATACCGCCAACCTCTCGGCGCGCTACGAACGCGGCTCGCTCGCCCTCACCTTTGGCGGCAGCTACCTCTATTACGACGGCGAGCACCACGGCGAGGTCATCTGGCTGCAACGCGAAATCGACCATCACGGCACCACCCTCACCGCCGACAAACCCTTTACCGGCTGGTACCGCAACACCTCCCACAAGCACGACGCCGCCCTCTTCGCCAAACTCAACTACGACATCAACAGTCGTCTCAACCTCTATGCCGACCTGCAGACCCGCTTCATCAAATACACCATTGCCGGCACCGACGACGACTATGGCAAGATACCCTTCGACACCACCTATCTCTTCTTCAACCCCAAGGTGGGTGTCAACTACCTCCTCAGCAGCGAGCAGCGCCTCTACGCCGTGGCCGGCATCTCCAACCGCGAACCGGCACGTGCCGACATCAAAGAGGCCGTGGGCAACCAGCACCCCATCCATCCCGAAACCATGCTCGACATCGAACTGGGCTATCAGTTGCAGAAACAGGACTTCCACTTCCACGCCAACCTCTACGCCATGCTCTACAAGGACCAGCTGACCCCTAACGGCTTCATTACCGAGAGCGGCTACGCCCTCATGGAAAATGTCGGCAAGAGCTACCGCCTCGGTCTTGAACTGGTGGGTGGATACCGCTTCGACAAGCACTTCTCGCTCGACGCCAACCTCACCCTCAGCACCAACAAGGTTGTCGACTACGTGGCCGACCTCTGGCTCACCGACTGGTCCGACCACCAGCGAGTGTCTCTCGGCACCACGCCCCTGGCCCTCTCGCCCTCCCTGGTGGGAGCAGCCGTTTTCACCTACCGTCCCGTCAAGAATGCCAAAGTGCAGCTCATAGGCAAATACGTCGGCGAACAATATGCCGACAACACCGGCCTCGCCGCCGCCAAGCTCGACGCCTACTTCCTCCTCAACTCCCGCATAGCCTACACCTTCAACATGCCGAACGGAAACGAGCTGGAATGCCAGCTGGCCGTCAACAACATCCTCAACCACAACTACCGTACCAACGCCTGGTGCGGCGCCTACTACGACCCGACGGCGCAGGGTGTGGTCACCGACCGCGGCTATTTCCAGCAGCCCGGCCGCAACTTTACGGCCAGAGTGCTCTACAGGTTTTAGCCAATCAGTAAAAAACAGCCAACAATGAACCCCATCGAAGTAATCGGAGCAGCCATCGGCCTGGCCTATATCATCAGCGAATATAGGGCAGACCGGTGGTTTTGGCCCCTCAGCCTGCTGATGTCGGTGTTCTACATCGTCATCGACTTCACCTCGGGCATCTACGCCAACGGCGCCATCTGCTGCTACAACTTTGTCATGTCCGTCTACGGACTGCTGGTGTGGCGGGGCATCGTGCAGGGCAACGGCCGCACCGAACGTCCCGTCGGCTCCTGTCCTGCGCGCTTCCTGCCGTGGATCATTGCCGTGGTGGCAGTCCTCACGGTAGTGCTGTGGTGGGTGCTCCGCACCCTGGGCGAAAGCCAGTACCCCGTGCTCGACGGTGTCTCCTCGGCCCTCTCCATCATGGCCATGTGGATGCTCTCGCAGAAATACTGGCAGCAGTGGATACTGTGGCTCGTCGTCGAGCCCATCATGATAACGCTCTTCTGGCTCACGGGCAACTATGCCTCGGCGGTGCTATACGTAGTCTTCGAGCTGTTCTGCATCATGGGCATCGTCCGCTGGCGCCGCCTGGCCCGCAACCAGCAGCAGTGACCGTCCCTCCATTCCGACGCATTTCTTTTATCCCAAATCGGTCATTAGGAAACCGAAAACACCTACAGAGTATCTGCCTAATCGTGCAATGCATGGGGAATATTCCTGCCCCGTAGGGGCTTTCGTTTAATAGCATATCACGTTGTTATACAGACATATTCTCCGTAGGAGATTTCGAATAGGCATATTCCAACCACCGATTGGGGACAAAGCAACGGGCGACAAAGCCTAATCACTAATCACTATTCACTAATCACTATTCACCAGTCACTAATCACTAATCACCAGTCACTAATCACTAATCACTAATCACCCGTCACCAATCATACGAGCATCTTGAGGAGGTCCTGACCGATGTCGCGGCGGAAATAGCAGTCCTCCCAGCTGATTTTGGCCAGTTCCTGATAGGACTTGAGCATGGCCATGGGCATGGAGTCGGCCAGAGCCGTGACGCACAGCACACGTCCACCGGAAGTGACCAGCGTGCCGTCGTCGGCCAGTTTGGTGCCGGCATGGAACACCTGGCAGTCGGTCACCTGTTCCACCCCTTGGATGGGCTTGCCCTTGGCATAATGGCCGGGATAGCCGCCGGAGACCATCATCACGCACGCCGCCGCGCGGTGGTCGACAGTCAGCTCGGTCTGCTGCAGGTTGCCGCGCCACACACGTTCGAACAGGTCGACCACATCGGACGTGATACGCGGGAAGACACACTCCGTTTCGGGGTCGCCCATGCGTACGTTGTACTCAATCACGTATGGGTCCAGCTCGCCCGTAGCCTTGTCGGCCACAGCCATCAGTCCGACGAAGATGAAGCCCTTGTACGGGATGCCGTCGCGGCTCAAACCGCGCACCGTGGGGGCCACAATGCGCTCCTCCACCTTCTGCATGAAACGCCTGTCGGCGAAGTGTACGGGACTCACCGAGCCCATGCCGCCCGTGTTCAGGCCCGTGTCGCCCTCGCCGATGCGCTTATAGTCCTTGGCCGTGGGCAGGATCTTGTAATGCTTGCCGTCGGTCAGCACAAACACGCTCAACTCTACGCCGTCGAGATACTGCTCCACCACCACCTTCGCTGAGGCCTGCCCGAACTTACCCTCAAGCATGGCACGCAGCTCGTGCCGTGCCTCGTCGAGGTTGTCCAGAATCAACACCCCCTTGCCTGCCGCCAAGCCGTCGGCCTTCAGCACGTAGGGCGCCTGCAGGGTGCCTAGGAACGCCTCGCCCTCCGCCGCCTCGCCTGCCGCAAACGAGCGGTAGGCCGCCGTGGGGATACCGTGGCGCTGCATGAACTGCTTGGCAAAATCCTTGCTGCCCTCCAGCTGCGCGCCCGCCCTGCCGGGACCCACCACCATCACATTGCGGAGGTCGCTGTTAGCGGCAAAAAAGTCCGTCACCCCCGCCACCAGCGGAGCCTCGGGGCCCACCACCAGCATATCGACATCGTGCCTGTGCACCACCGCGCGCAACGCCTCGAAATCCAACGGGTCCACATCCACATTGCAGCATTTATTCACGCGGGCCGTACCGGCGTTGCCGGGAGCCACATACAAGGCGGAGCAGCGTACGCTCTCCGCAATACGGCAGGCCATAGCATGTTCACGCCCACCTGAACCAATAAGAAGAATATTCATATCGTCAAAGTTAAAAACAAAATGCAAAGATACGAAAAAAAAACCGAACACAAGAAAAAAACAGCTGCCCCCTACAGCGTCAACACCTGAATATAAAAAAGGAAAACACCTGCCAATCAAAAAAAAAGTCGTAACTTTGCAGACCGATAGCAAACAGATGGAATGGATTAAAAAACTGCTTGGAGGCTGCAAACCAGCCCCATGCGAAGAAGACAGCATGAAATACCTCATAGCGGGACTTGGCAACGTGGGCGCCGAATACCAAGGCACCCGCCACAATATCGGTTTCATGGTGGCAGATGCTTTGGCCAAACAGGCCGACGCCCCATGGTCGCTCGAACGGCGCGCCTACCGCACCGAATATCGTCTGCGCGGACGTACCGTGGTCATCATCAAACCCACCACCTATATGAACCTCAGCGGCGAGGCTGTGCGCTATTGGCTGCAGGCCGAGCGCATCCCCCTCTCCAACCTCCTGGTGGTGGTGGACGACATCGCCCTGCCCCTGGGCACCCTGCGCATGAAAAAGCAGGGCAGCGGCGGCGGCCACAACGGACTCAAAAACATCGAGACGCTCCTGGGCACCACCGACTATTGCCGCCTGCGCATAGGGGTAGGCAACAACTTCGGCCGCGGCCAACAGATAGACTATGTGCTCGGCACCTTCACCCCCGACGAGGAAGCTGTCATCCAGCCCCGCATCGAGACCGCCTGCAAGGCTGTGGAGACCTTCGTCACCCTCGGCCCCGACCGCGCCATGAATTCCTACAACAAATGAACCTGACCCTCGACATAGGCAACACCCGTACCAAGTGGGCCCTCTTCCAAGGGGACACACTGGCGGACCACGGTGTCACCACCACTGAGGGACTTGCCCACCTCTGCGGGCAAGTGGCGTGGCAGCGGGCCATCGTATGCGCCTCGGGCAATGCCGACCTGCGTCCCCTTACCCTTACCGGGCGTCCGGTGCATCTGCTTTCGCACTCCTCGAAGCTGCCCATCGCCATCGACTACGCCACCCCCGAGACTTTGGGGGCCGACCGCATCGCCTCGGCTTGCGGAGCCTGGCGGCTTCACCCCCACGCCAACAGCCTCATCATCGATGCCGGCACCTGCATCACTGTCGACTTTGTCGATGCCTCCGGCACCTACCGCGGCGGGGCTATCCTGCCGGGCATTGACATGAAATTCCATGCCCTGCATACTTTTACGGCTCGATTGCCGTTATTAGAGAATGTGACAGGGGAACAAAATGTGGTAACCGGCAGAAGCACAGACCAATCGATATCGGCTGGAGTGCTGACGGCCACCCGTTTTGCGGTAGAGGGATTCGTCCGTCACTACCGCTCCCTTCACGGCCAGGTGAACGTGCTCGTCACCGGTGGCGACGCCGAGAGACTGATAGAAGAAGGCTCTGTGGCGCGGCTGACCGTCGAACGGCATCCCAACCTGGTGATGACTGGACTTAACGAGATACTGAAAGAAAATGAAAAATAGACACCTACTCATCATCGCCTTGGCCTTTGCGGCCATAAGCCTGCCCGGTCAGGGAAAGGCTCAACACAACTTCAACATCCCATTTTCGCAGTACGGCATCGGTCTGAGCGATATGCCCTACAACATGCCTACCGCTTTCGGGATGGGAGGTACGGTGTATGCCCGCGCGGCCCGCAACAGTATCAATCCTTTCAACCCCGCCTCCTATGCAGCGGTGGAGACGGAGAGCTTTGTGTTCGACATCGGGCTGAACATTCAGACCAGTGTGCTGCGCAAAGATGTCAACCGACTGACCGACGCCGACGGCAACCTGGCCTACATCACAGTGGCCTTCCCCATCACACAGTGGTGGAAGACCTCGGCAGGCCTGCTGCCTTACAGCAAGTCCAACTACGAGTCGGTGCAGACCAAAAGCGACCCCGCCGGACTGGGCAATGTGAAGACCATCTATGCCGGCCACGGGGGCGTGTCGCAGCTGTATTGGGGCAACGGATTCAATATCGGTGAACGGCTGTCGCTGGGCTTTAATGTCGATTTCCTCTACGGCAACATCACGCGTGCCATCACCTACGAGTTCCCGGGCAACGACACCACTTTCTATGTCAACTCTCGCAGACAAAAGAACACCTACGTGCGCAACCTCCTCTTCGACCTCGGAGCACAATACACGCAGCCCCTCGGTTCCAAATACTCCTTGCGCCTGGGTGTCACCTGCCGTGTGCCGCGCACCATGCAGGTACAGGACCAGTCGCTCTGCTATACCTTCCACCGCCAGACATCGATGGAATATCTCTTCGACACCATCTTCCCCGCCCGCGGCGAAAGCGACACTTACAACAGCACCCTGATACAACCCTTCACCATTGGTGCAGGCCTGGCATTCGAGCGCAACGAGCGCTGGGAGATTGACATTGACGGATACTATTCGCCCTACAGCGGCGTGGACTACCGCGAGGACCCCTCCTACAATCTTTTCGGCTCCACCGCTTTCCGGTCGGCACCCAATTACCGCTTTGCCGTCGGTGGTGAATGGAAGGGCAACCCCGGTGCCGTCACCTATTGGGGACGCATAGGCATCACGGCAGGTGTCTATCACTCCCACGGTATCCTCACCCTGCAGACCGTCTCGGCCACCGACCCCGTGAGCATCAACGAGACGGGTTGCGGCCTTGGCATCCGCCTGCCTATGCGCAAGGGACGCTCCATTCTCACCCTGAGCGTGGGATACTCCAGCCTTGGCACCGCCGACCTGCTGCGCCGCGATGTGGTCACCTTCGGCATCTCCGTGGGTTCGTGCGAACGGTGGTTCGTAAAACGCAAATATAACTAGCCACATGCAATAAACGAAAATAAAATAACACTAAATATCAAACAACGATAACAATTATTAGCCATGAGAAAACTGAAAATTGTCCTTATCGCAGCTGCAGCTCTCAGCATGAGTCTTGCAGCCAATGCCCAAAGCAAGTGGGGCGAGACTCCCGAAGACAGCGTTGCCTGCATCAGCAACGTTTCACTCTATCAGGAATTCTACAAACAGAAGAGCTATACCGACTGCTACGAACCGTGGCGTCAGATACTCCGCCACTGCCCTCGCTATAGCAAAGCGGTTTACCAGCGCGGCGAAGTGATCATGAAGTCTATGATCAACTCTGCCCAAACCACTGAAGAGCGCGACGCCTACATTGACGAGCTGATGAACATGTTCGACCAGCGCATCAAGTACTTCGGTGAAGAAGCAGTGGTACTTGCCAAGAAAGCACAGACCCTGATCACCCTGCGTCCGAAAGACGTGAAAAACATTTATGAGATATATGCCAGTGCCATCGCAGCCGGTGCCGACCAACTCGACGAGAACTATGTAACCCTTTACTTCAAAGCCACGGTCGACTACGTGCAGGCAGGCTTGGGCGAACCCTCGCTCGTCATCGATAACTACGACATTGCCAGCGACCTGCTCGACAACATTCGCGACACTATCGTCGACGACAGCGCCAAGGTGGCCAAAATCAGCGGCTATATCAATAACGTGGAGGCAGCCTTCTCACCCTACGCTTCTTGCGACCAGCTCATCGAGATCTATCAGAAGAAATTCGAGGCAGACCCCAAGAACTCTGAATTGCTGAAGAAAATCACCAACATTATGATGAAGAAGGGCTGCACCGAGAACCAACTCTTCTTCTCGGCCACCGAGAATCTCTATGAACTCGAGCCCTCGCCCAGCACCGCTATGCGAATGGGTAGCATGTGCTACAGTAAGAAGAAATATTCCGACGCTATCAACTACACGCAGGATGCCGTCAAGAACCTCACCGACAAGAAGGACCTCTACAAGGCATACCTCATCATGGGTCTCTCCTACTCAGGACTGGGCAGCTACAGCGCCGCTCGCACCGCCCTCCTCAAGGCTGCTGAGATTGACCGCACCAAGGGCGAACCCTACATCAACCTCGCCATGGTCTACGCCAACAGCTACCGCAGCATTGACGACGGGATGGGTGGCCGTTCAGCCTACTGGGCTGCAGTCGACGAGCTGCGCCACGCCAAACAGGTGGAACCTACCGACAACATCATCGCCATCGCCGACAAGCTCATCGGCTCTTACTCAGCCGCCTTCCCCAAGAAGAACGACGCCTTCATGCTGGACCTTATCGACGGACATTCATATGTCGTACCTGGCTGGATAGGCAAGAGCACCATTATCCGCACCCGTTAAGCAATGTCGGCATCCCAATCCCGACAACGGATAAATAAGGTAAGAAGCGGGGCTGCCATAGCCCTGCTTCTTGCCTGCTTATTGTCGGGCTGTGGCAACGACATCGAGAAGACCAAGCTCTTCGAGCCCCACACCCTGCCCGACAACACCATCAAGAACGCCCGCATCCAGCGCAGCGAACAAGGCAGGCTGCAACTGATAATGACTGCCCCCCTGGTAGAACAATACAGCGTTCCCGAACCCAAGACCGAATACCGCAAGGGGGTAGACATGCAGTTTTACGACGGCTACCAGCACCCTACGGGGAAACTGCGTGCCCGCTACGCCATCAGCTATGACAAACGAGAGATGATGCAGGTACGCGACAGCGTGGTCATTATCGACCTCCAGCGTGGCGACACTATCTACCTCCACAACCTTACATGGAACCAACTCGAACACCGCGTATACTCCGACACTACCGTCCGAACCAAGAACGGTCCGCGTGTCACCATAGGAGACCGGTTTGAGAGCGACGACGCATTCGAGTCGCCACAAATATATCACCAAAGAGGCACCATAGAATGGAAGGAGGACTGACACGCCATCGTGCCTATCTATGGCTCACCGCAGCAGGGCTGGCCTTACTGCTGATCGGCTTATGGACCTACCGCAGCCAAGCAAGCAGTGTCGCGCTAGCCAGTTTGCCCACCACCGACACAATGCCAACTGCCCAACAGCAATCATGCTATCAAAACCAGCCTACCACCCATTGTAGCGACCACGCCACAACTGCATCATACCATCGGCGACAGTGCCCCGCCCCAGCCTACACCCCAGAGCAACCCCCAGCAACCATATACCACAAAGACAAACAGCTGATGTTCAACTTGAACACTGCCGACTCGCTGGACCTAGTGCAACTCTACAACATAGGTCCAGCCTTTGCCAACCGGATTATACGATATAGAACCCGACTCGGAGGTTTTGCCGACAAACAGCAGCTATGGGAAGTCTACGGTATGGACTCTGCCCGATACAACGACATTGCGCCCCACCTATTCGTCAACCCTGACGATATTACCAAGCTAGACCTCAACCAGGTGAGCTTCGACCGACTCAAACGCCACCCCTATCTCGACTACTACCAAGCCAAAGCCATCGTGCAACTGCGCGAATCCGCCGGCCCTTTTCATCAAATTCAAGATATACTCAACATACCCATTATTGACAAAGAAACCTTCACACATATAGCCCCCTATCTATCATGCAATTCACAGCCAAACAAATAGCCAAGAAACTAAAAGGAAGCATCGAGGGCGACGAAAACGCTCTTATTTGGAAACCCTGTCGTATCGAAGAGGTTGACGAAGGTGGCATCACCTTCCTTGCCAACCCAAAGTACACCCATTATATCTATGAGCGAAAGGCTGCCGCCATCCTCATCTCGCGCGATATGGTGCTAGAGCATCCAGTCGATGCCACCCTTATCCGCGTGGACAACCCCTACCTCTGCGTAGCCAAAGTGCTCCATATGTTCAATACCGCCGACCAACCCAAGCGCGGCCGCTCACTACGCAGCCACATCCACCCCACTGCCAAACGGGGCAAGGGTTGCTACGTGGGCGAGTTCGCCTCCATAGGCCGCCATACCGTGATCGGCAATAATGTAAAGATCTACCCACAAGTCTTCATAGGCGATTATTGTGAGGTCGGTGACAATACCATCCTCTACCCCGGTGTCAAGATTTATCGCGAGTGCAAGGTGGGGAAGAACTGCATTATCCATGCTGGTGCCGTAGTGGGAGCTGACGGCTTCGGATTCGCCCCTACAGGCGATGGTAGCTATAGCAAAATTGACCAGATTGGTAATGTCGTCATCGAAGACGATGTCGAGATTGGTGCCAACACCTGTGTCGACCGCGCCACCATGGGGTCCACCATCGTTCACCGTGGCACCAAACTCGACAACCTATGCCAGATAGCCCACAACGTCTCTGTCGGAAGCAACACCGTGATGGCTGCCCAATCGGCATGTGCGGGCAGTGGCAAGGTGGGCGACAACTGCGTCATCGCTGGGCAGGTGGGCATAGTGGGACATATCACTATCGGCGACCGTGTAACCATAGCAGCCCAATCAGGTGTCACACACTCTATTGGCGACGATACCGTTGTGCTGGGTACTCCCGCCATGCCGGCCGACAAGATGAAGAAAATATATGTCATCCAGCGAAAACTTGAAAAGATGTATGCCGACCTCGAGCAGCTGAAGAAAAGCCAGCACACCGACAATTCCAACCAATAATCTTCCTACTTTCAGCCGATGAAACCATACAAGACGCTTCTCTTTACGGCACTGGTCATAGCCTTGCTAGCAGCCCTCTGTGCCTACTTCCCTACAGGAGGCGTCCAAGTGGGGTCACTCAACCTCCACTTCCCCACCCTCACCAAGATACTCAACCCACAGAAACAGCTTGACGTCGAAGCTTTCTTGGCACGACAAGACTCGCTCGAGGCAGCCCTAAAGACTCGCAGCGACTCTCTTGCCCACTACCGCCTCCAAGTCGACAGCAGCGACATCCGCTTCTGGTTTCCCAACAACGACGATAGCTTTTTCGATGCCCTCTTTGCCGACCTAGAGCAAACTCGCCATACAGGCCGTACCATCCGCATCGTCCACTACGGCGACTCGCAGATTGAGATGGACCGCATGACCAACCGCCTCCGAGCCTATATGCAAAACCTATTCGGAGGCGGTGGCCCGGGGTTGGTTCCCTTCGCCACGCTGATACCCTCGCTCTCGGTTAGTACTTACGGCACTGGCAGTCTAGTGCGCCAGTCTCCCTTTGGCGACAGCACTGTGGTGCGTGCCAATGGCAATTACGGTCCCATGGTGCAGGACTTTCATCTAGCGGGCAGTGCCTCCAGCACCATTACGGCAGGTACTCATCGCAGCTGCGACGACCACCTACGACAGTTCTCGCAGTTCAAAATCATATTTTGTAACCGGCCGGGGCCCTTCGACATCACATTCACCGACCGCCGAAGCGGCTATTCCGACAATCAAAGACAAGAAGAGCCCGGCGTCCATGCTTTTCAATGGAAGCTCGACAGCGCCACCACCTCCGTGCGACTCAACGTCAGCGGCGAGGCCGACATCTATGGCATCCTTGTCGATGACGGTCCCGGAGTGGCGGTCGACAACATCCCCATGCGTGGCTGCTCTGGCCACCAGTTCACCCAAATCAACCGACAGCAGTTGGCCGACGCCTACAGCCAGATGGACATCGGCCTCATCATCCTTCAGTTTGGTGGCAACTCCGTCCCCTACCTCAAAAGCCAAAAGTCGATCGATGCCTACTGCACCAATATGGGACATCAGATTGACCGTCTCCGCAGCTGCTGCCCAAAGGCTGGAATACTCTTCGTGGGACCCTCCGACATGAGCACAGGCGAAGAGGGCGAGATACACACCTACCCCTTCCTCCCCAAAATCATTGAATCGCTCCGCGATACCGTCAACGCCCATGGGGCAGCCTATTGGAGCATCTACGATGCCATGGGCGGCTACAACTCGATGGCAGCGTGGGTGGAAAAGGGACTAGGCGGTGCCGACTATGTCCATTTCTCCCAGCGGGGCGTTGATATCATGGGCGACCGCCTTGCCAAAGCTTTCGACAATATGTACAATATATATAAAATGAGAAAGGAGATTTCCGATGCACAAGACTAATGCCATCCTCTTGGGGCTTCTGCTGATGGTACTGCTCGCCACCCCTCTCAGGGCGCAGGACTACCCCTTCCTCAACCTCGAAGCCAACCAGCTGCACTACGACAGCACCTCTGTCACTATGCAAGTCTTCCTGCGCAAGTTCTATCGCATGCACACTACTGGGCAGGGGAATATCAGCATCCTGCATATCGGAGGGTCGCATGTGCAGGCAGGCACCTTCCCCCACAGCATCCGCACCCACCTACTGGGCAGCTATCCCACCCTAGTACGTGGGCGAGGACTGATTTTCCCCTACTCGGCGGCTGCCAAGTGCAACAACCCCGCCGACTATAAGGTACACTGCCACGAGAAAGTGACCCTTACCCGCAATGTATACAAAGAGCCAGAATATCCACTAGGTCTCTGTGGCATCGCCGTCACCGCCCACGATGTGCCTACCAACATACAGATTCTCTCCAACGAGAGCCAGATAGACTATGGGGTGACACGTGTGGTGATTCTCGGCCACTCACCCCAAGGCATAGTCCCCTCCATCCGCTATGGCTCACATGCCGACACCCCTCCATCCTATATCGACAGTGCCAACCACCGCTACGTATACAACCTGATGCAGGAGATTGACTCTTTCGATATTGTCATCCCCTGCCACGAGGGCGAGCAGTTTACCCTCACCGGTGTGCTGCTCGACAGCCGCCATCCAGGCATCACATACCACTCAGTCGGCGTCAATGGGGCGGCAGTACCCGATTATCTCAAATGTGCTTTGGTCAACGACCTGCGTCTCATCCGTCCCGACTTGGTCATCTTCGGCATCGGCATCAACGACGCTCATGGCACCGACTTCGATTCTGTTCAATTCAAGAACAACTACCTGCGACTGTGCGACTCTATACGCAACGTCAATCCCCAGTGTGCCTTTATATTCATCACCAACAACGACTGCTACCGCAAGACTGGCCGCCGCAGCTACAGTGTGAACCGCAACGGGCTGCAGGTACAAGAGGTATGCTATCGACTGGCACAACAGACTGGCGGCGCCGTATGGGACCAATTCCAAATAATGGGAGGTCTCAAATCCATGGAGAAATGGCAGAAAGCGAAGCTGGCGCAAAAGGACAAAGTACACTTCACCCGTGCCGGGTACCTCATGCTGGGCGACCTCTTCTATCAAGCCCTCAGTGCCGAACTAGCCAAGGACGTACATATAGTCACCAATCCCACCGTCCCTGCCAATCGCGACAACTCATTGCCCAGAGGGTTGCGACGCAAACCCAAATCTAAACCTCATGGGCTCACCATAAATCCTACCCCTTCAGAAGAACACCCGACTCCCGCCACCCCCGAAAAAAACTCATCACGTGACAGATTTCCTTACATACCTGACTAACCTCTTTGCTTTCGACAGCTCCCACCCGCTGCTCTTCACCCAGTTCCACTTCTGGGCGTTCTTCCTCATTGTCTACATCGGGTTCTGCTTCATAGTCTCCATAGGGGAACAACATTCGCGCCGCCGACTCACTGACCTGCCCACCAACCGTCGCATCGGCAAAGCCCGCCGCCTGTGGCGCAATGGCTACCTCTTCCTGGTCAGCCTATTCTTTTACTACAAGACCTCTGGCAACTATGTCGCGCTGCTCATCTTCTCCACCATCGTAGGCTACCTGTTGGGCATCTGGTTCGACAATCTTGCCCACCGACAGGCCACCACCGGCCGCTCCACCCAGAGCAAACGTAAGACCCTGATGATTATTGGTGTAATCATCAATTTAGCAGTCCTCTGCTACTTCAAGTATGCCTATTTCTTCACCGACATATTCAACACCATAGCCTCTACCCACTACTCCATTGCCAACGCCATCATCCTGCCTGTCGGCATCAGCTTCTTCACCTTTCAGAACATCAGCTATATAGTAGATGTCTACAAGGGCAAGGTGCATCACGCCGACAACATTCTCGACTTTGGCTTCTACACCACCTTCTTCCCCCAGTTGGTAGCAGGCCCCATCATCCGTGCCGACCAGTTTGTACCCCAACTCTACAAGCCCTATTTCCTGACCCGCAGGCAATTTGGCATAGCTGTGTTTTGGATAATCAACGGTCTGTTTAAGAAATTGGTGCTGAGCGACTATTTGGCGGTCTCCTTTGTCGACCGCATTTTCGACAACCCATTGCTCTACACCCCCTTTGAGAACTTCTCGGCTCTGCTGGTATACTCCCTACAGGTCTATGCCGACTTCTCGGGCTACACCGACATTGCTATCGGCGTGGCCATGCTGATGGGCTTCTATCTACCCACCAACTTCCGTTCACCCTACAAAGCAACCAACCCCGCCGGTTTTTGGAAACGATGGCACATCTCACTCAGCAACTGGCTCAAAGACTATCTTTATATTCCCCTCGGTGGTAACCGAAACGGCACCTTGGGCACCTACCTCATCCCAACCGTCATGCTCCTAGTCGTCGCCTTGATGGCAAAGAGCACATGGGTATGGCTAGTTGCCGCAGGCGCAGTAGTGGTATTGACATTAGACTACCTCATCTTCCCCCGCCACCGCAAAGATTTCACCACCAACCTCAACAATTTCGACACCATGCTCCTCGGAGGTATGTGGCACGGAGCCTCGTTCAACTTCATCACTTGGGGCGCACTCAACGGACTGGGCATCTTGGTCTATAAAAGCTGGAAGAAATGGGGTCCATGGACACGCATCATTGTCATCTCCCTAGTCTACGTTGCCATCAAGGCCGCCTACCACTACTACCCCTACCCTGTGCTGAGCATGTTCCACTTTGCCTTTATGGTCATCGCTGCTGCCATTGTGCTGCTCAACCTCGTGCCAGCTTTTGGTGGCAAGCACTACCATGGTTCGAAGTTCAAGGACACCGTCACCATGGTATGGAACACCTTCCTCACCTTTATCTTCATCAGTTTCACCCGTCTATTCTTCCGCAGTGGTTCCAACCTCGACCCTGCCGAAGCCAACGAGGTGGCATGGCGCACCGCCACCCAGATGGTGGAGCGCATAGGCAGCCATTGGAACCTCGAGCAAATTCCCGCCATCCTGCAAAACTACTCCACTGTATTTATCATTTTCCTCATTGGCATGGTGGTGCACTGGTTGCCCGAACGCTTCAAACGACGCTACCGCTTATGGTTTGCCCAGATGCCATTTGTGTTGATGGTATTGGTAGTGGTGCTTGCGGTATTTGTAGTGTACCAGTTCATTACCGCCGACCTCCAGCCCTTCATCTATTTCCAATTCTAATACTAGAAACCCTAGAAATACTAGTATAACTAGAAATACCAAAAAGAACATGAAGTCCCGCCCCTTACACCCCTTGCTGGCATTACTCTGCAACATAGCACTACTCTATGTGCTCTACTTTGCCTGCCGCGTGGTGTACATCTTCGAGTTCTGGGACATCCTTTCGTCCAATTGGAACCAAATCGACACGTGGCAGTTGCTATGGGGTGGTTTTCGCTTCGACACAGCAGCCATCTGCTACACCAACATCCCATATATGCTGATGGTGCTGATTCCTTTGTCGCCCCGACTGAGAGACAGCCGAGGTTGGCGCGTCGCCACCCGTCTACTATATGTGGTGATAAACACCCTTGCCCTTTGGACCAACCTATTCGACACTGTCTACTCGCGCTACACAGGTCGCCGTACCACCAGTTCCTTTCTCTCCGAATTTGCCGACGAAGGCAACCTGAGCAACATATTCTTCACCGAACTCCTCAATCATTGGTACCTTGTGTTCATCGGCATCGTGTTTCTTGTAGCCCTAGTGGTGTTCCACCGCACACCCAATCCTGAGTATACTCGCCGCCACCGTCTGCAAGGCACTCTCTGCACACTGGTAGTCTTCTTCCTTGCCGTAACAGGCATCCGTGGCGGACTCTCCTACCACCGACCTCTATCGCTCGCCGATGCCAACGGCTATGTCAACCAGGCAAAGGAGGCAAACATGGTGCTCAACACCCCCTTCACCCTCATCCGCACCATCGGCAAGACCACCTTCACCGACCCACAATACTTCACTCAGGACGAGTTAGACAACATCTACAGCCCCCTCCACAATGAGGGAATGAACGCGCCAGCCAATTCTCAATTCTCAATTCTCAATTCTCAATTAAAAAAGAACGTTGTCATCCTTATCCTTGAATCCTTTGGTGAAGAATACTGGGGTTTCTATCATAATGGCAAAGGCTATACCCCCTTCCTCGACTCCCTCGCCACTCAGAGCCTTACCTTCACCCACTCCTATGCCAACGGCCGCAAGAGCATCGACGCGCTCCCGTCTATCTTGAGCAGCATACCCATGTTTGTCGAGCCCTTCATCCTCACGCGCTACTCCAACAACGAGGTATCGTCCATAGCCTCTTGCCTACGTCATATGGGCTACCGCACCACCTTCTTCCATGGGGCCGACAACGCATCTATGGGCTTCCGTTCCTACGCCCTCGCCACAGGGTTCCAAGACTACTATGGCATGGATGAATACTGTCTCGACAATCGATTTGGCGGACATGACGACTTCGACGGCTATTGGGCTATCTGGGACGAGGAGTTCATGCAATACTTCGCCCTCATGCTCGACACTCTGCCCCGACCATTCATGGCCACCCTTTTCACAGCCACCTCGCACCACCCCTTCAACATCCCCACACGCTACCAAGACACTTTCCGTGGCGGAAACCTGCCCGTCTACCTCACCATCGAATATACCGACTACGCCTTGCGTCAGTTCTTCCGCACTGCCAGCCAGATGCCTTGGTACGACAACACCCTCTTCGTCATCACCGCCGACCATACCAATGTGGGCGAGCAAGAAGAATACAAAACCGATCTCGGACTCTTCCGCGTGCCAATACTCTTCTTCGACCCTTCCGGCCAGCTGCCTCGTGGCATAAGCCAAGCGGTTGCACAGCAAACCGACATCATGCCCACGGTGCTCGGCATCTTAGGCTACCCCCAACCCTACCTCGCCTATGGCATTGACCTCCTAGCAACCCCGCCTCAACAAACCTGGGCAGTCAGCTACACCAACGGCATCTACCAATATGTTGTCGGCGATACCCTTCTACACTTCGATGGACAAAAAGTCATAGGACTCTACAACCTTGCCACCGACCCACTTCTCAAGCACAACCTACTCACCTCCAACAACACCCTGCCTGACTGCCGCCATCTGCAAGCCCTTATCCAATCCTACATGCAGCGTATGATAAACAACCAACTAGTAATAACTAGTAATACTAGAACTAACTAGAAATACTAGAAACAAAATGAAACCACACCCCTTCATCTCCCCTCTAGCATTGCTCTGCAACTTCGCATTGCTCTACCTGCTCTACTTCCTCTGTCGAGTGGTATACATTCTAGAGTTCTGGGACATCTACTCTGCCGGCTGGAGCCAGCTCTCCCTTGGCAGCCTGCTTAGTGGGGGCTTTCGGTTCGACACCTCCGCCATCATCTACACCAATCTTCTATACGCCATCCTCCTTCTGCTCCCCTGGCCACTTAAATGGAAGAACTCGCATGCATGGCATATCACTACCAAGTGCGTCTTTGTGGTGGGCAATATGCTCATGCTCATTATCAACCTGGTCGACACCGTCTATTCTCGCTACACGGGCCGTCGCACCACATGGACCTTTTTCTCCGAATTTGCCCAGGAAAACAACCTCGGCAACATCTTCTTCATCGAACTGTGGAACCATTGGTACTTAGTGCTCGTCGGCTTCGCCTTCCTCGCCATCCTCATCTGGGGGTATACCGATTATCGACAATCCAACAAACCAAAGCCCTACTATCTTACGCACTGTCTCTATCCCCTCCTCTTCCTACCCCTCAGTATCATCGGTATGCGAGGGGGTGCCTCCACTGCCATCAGGCCTATCACCATCAGCAACGCCAACCAATACGTCAACGAACCCTCACAGGCCGCCATCGTCCTCAACACCCCCTTCTCCCTCATACGCACCATGGGCAAAACCACCTTCACCGACCCCCAATACTTCACTCAAGACGAATTAGACAACATCTACAGCCCCATCCACAAAGGAAAAACGGCTGCGCCAGCCAATTCTCAATTCTCAATTCTCAATTCTCAATTAAAAAAGAACGTCGTCATCCTCATCGTCGAGTCTCTGGCTCGCGAATATATCGGTTTCTACAACTCCTATCCCTGCCACACCCCTTTCCTCGACTCGCTCATCAGCCACAGCCTCACCTTCAGCCAGTCATACGCCAACGGCCGCAAGAGCATCGATGCCATGCCCTCCATTCTCAGTGGCATACCCATGTTTGTCGAGCACTTTATCCTTACCAGCTACACCCTCCACAACGTCAGCGGCATAGCAGGCGAACTCTCCAAGGTAGGCTACAGCACCGCTTTCTTCCATGGCGCAGAAAACAGTTCGATGGGGTTCCAAGCCTTTGCTCGCAGCACCGGATTCGCCCATTATTACGGTCGCTCGGAATACAATGAAGACCCCCGCTTCGGTGGCATGAACGACTTCGATGGCACCTGGGCGATATGGGATGAGGAGTTTCTGCAATTCTTCGCCCAGAAACTCGACCAGCTGCCACAACCTTTCTGCTCTGCCCTCTTCACCGCCACCTCACACCACCCCTTTGTGGTGCCCGAACGCTACCGACAAACATTCCACCAAGAGGGACACCCCATGTACACTTGCATCCGCTACGTCGACCACGCCCTGCAGCACTTCTTCCACACTGCCAGCCAGATGCCCTGGTTCCAAAACACCATATTTGTCATCACCGCCGACCATACCAACCACACCGAGCGCCCCGAATATGCCAACCCCCTCGGCAACTACTCCGTCCCCATTATCATCTACGACCCCTCTGCCACTCTACCGCGCGGTGTCAGCGACGTGGTGGCGCAGCAAACTGATATCATGCCCACCCTTCTCAACCTCGTAGGCTACCCATACCCCTACATCGCCTTCGGTATCGACCTACTTTCCACCTCTGCTGACGACAGCTGGGCGCTGCACTACAACAACGGCATATATCAATTTGTCCGACACAACCGAGCGCTCTTTTTTGATGGAGAACAAACCGTAGGCTACCAAAGCCTCATCCCCGACACACTACCCCCTGCCGACAACACCAACGACCTACAGCTGCTCAAAGCCATTGTCCAATCTTACATGCAACGCATGGTCGACAATCGACTCGTTGTAGAGTGAACCCCCACCCATTACCTACCCCCCATGCGACACTCATAACGGTGGCCCCATCTGCCCCCGCGCTACCTCTCTGCAATATATGCCATAAAAATGGAGCCGCCACTAATCCCTCGAAAAAGGATAATTGTTGCCTCAACACAATAAAAAAATAAAAAGAGAGTTATTGAGTAGTTAATTTCCTTTTCTATGGACGACGACAAGAAAATATACATCTGCCTTTGCATAGGCCTCGCACTCCTGATGGCTGCAATGGTTTATTGGATGAACAAGACGCAATTCGTTCAGCATCTGTTCGGCTTCTAATCCCGACATCTAACAGCCTCCATCACCCACCCTGCAGGAATCCTACAGCCTATTCGTGTGTCAATCAGCGCTGCCCTATAAAGTTTGCCGTCGCCATCTATTAAGACTCCCTACATCTGATTATCTCCCTGTATTTAAGGAAGATATACTGAATTTTCGCTCTGATAAGCGAATATGGAGAGGTAAAGAAACGATGAAAAATCGAAGAACATCCAAAGCCACCCCCTAGGTAAAGGGGGTGGACACTAGGAACTGAGAATAAATAAGAAGATGGAAGAGTTTAGCCGACCTTGACGAATTCCATATACTTGCGATTGTAATCGTAGTAAATGCGCAGGGTGTTGCCATAGTAGTCTATGCTGAAGTCGTAGGAGTTGCCAAGGGCTGCGAGCAGACGTTCCTCCCAACCGGTCGCATCGTATATCTCGGTGGCGCAACCGATATTGATAGCGATGCGGTGGTCGTAGATGGCGTAGGTGCCGTTCAAGATGTTGATACCGCCGCCCTCCACTGTGCCGTCGTCATGGAAGCGCAACCAGAATGCTAGCGTGACGTCACCATTTTGGTGGTGCCTTATGGGGACTTCTGTGGTGCTAGTCTCGCGGTCGTAGAAATGGACGAGCCGCCAAGTCTTGTTGGTGATGGTGGCGGCGGTGTCGGGATAGTTGCGATAGATGACGCGGACACTGGCGGGGTCGATATTATAGGCGGAGAGAGGAGTGCCAGCAAAGCCGCCCACCAGTCCGAGGCTGTTGCCCTGACAGTCGACAAATTCCTGTCCGCGGTCGGGACATTCCTCGCAGTCAGTAATAAGAAAACCTTGACTGGTGCTGTCGTAAGTGCAGATGCTGATAGAGGCAAACTGCTTGCCACGCAAAGATTCGAACTCCAAAGCCATTTTGTGTAGCCACCGGAGGTCGTTCAGCGGGTCGTCGACTCCGCAATGGCATACAGTTTCGCCAACGGGTAAGATACGGTCCTGCTTCTTGCAGGAGTTGAGGGTCAAGAGGCACAGCAGTGCCGACAGGGTGATGAAAGAGTATCGTTTCATAATGTTTATATTGTTTGTTGTTTTGTCTATATGACGTTCAAAGTGGTGTATTATTACAACGGGTGAGAGAAATTAACAAGAATTAACACTATTTTATTCCAAATCCATGTAATATTTTAGGTAGTTATGCGTCATATAGACAAAAGCAACACAAAAATGTCACTCAATATGAAGAAAGTCTTTTTACAAACACTGGCAATCATACTAGCCACCACGCTGCTGAATGGGTGTGAGGATTATGGCGACGGCGACCGCGACTATCCCGACAACCCACGGCTGACAGATGTGGTCACCAGCGACTGCCACACATTCACCGACATCATTGCCACCAAGGACATGAACACCGACTCGGTTGTGGTATCATATATCCCATACAACTCAACGATGACGGTTACTCATTATAATATGCCGCTCGACTGCGGCTCGGGCGAGCATATCGCCACCACTATCGAGCGCGTGGGCAACACCATCACGGTGACAGAAGATGTGGGCGAGCAGGGAAGGACCAACTGCGTGTGCCTGTACGACAACTCGTTCCAGATTGCGTATCTGCCACCACGGCCTTTCACCTTAGTCGTCAAGGTGAAGGCGTGCTCAGAGCAAAAAATCGTTTATCAACAAATATTTGAATAAGAAAATGAAACACATCGAACTATTACTTCTGTCGGCTCTGCTGCTCACCGTTGTGGGCTGTAGTAAAAAAGAGATGGGGGGAAATTACGCCGACACCCGTCTCGCCAATTTCACCACCAGCGACTGCCTGATGAAGACCGATGCATTGGCCGCCAAAGACATGAACACCGACTCGATTGCGGTATCGATTGCGGGCAATACCCTGTCGGTGACGCACTACAACATGATGCTCGACTGCGGCTCGGGCAAGAACATCGTCACTAGCATGGAGGTGGTGGGCGACACCATCATGGTGACGGAGAACGTGGGTGATCAGGGACAAGTGGACTGCCTCTGCCTCTACAACAACTCGTTCCAGATTATCGACCCGCCTGCTGGCCGGTTCATCTTGGTAATCAAAGAGGTGTGCAGCTACCTCGGTCAGCCCCAACAAAGAATTGTATATCAACACCTGTTTTCAAATTAAAAACTAGTATTCAGATGAAAAACCTTAGTTTATTCTTTATTACGGTCTTGCTGCTCACGGTGGCCGGCTGCCGCCCGGAGGACGACATTTATCCCGTCAACCAAGATGCCTTCGGCGGCTACTATGTGCCGCAGTCCCCCATCGCTAGTATACGCCACGACTTGCACGAGGTGGGGGTTGAGGCAAGTATCGACTCCCTGACCTTCACCGACCGCTGGAGCTGGACCAACAACCATCGGCTGGCGCGGGTCGACTTCGACATAGAGGGCAATTATCATCGCTATGGCAACGAGCCGATGAATATTTATGACCTATACTTCTACAATTCCAACGGTCGGCTGGACAGCCTGCAGCACCACATCGAAGGCGGCAACAGCATCCCCCTGCGCACCTATCATTTCCACTACACCGGCGGACGGCTGAGCCAAATCAGTTTCCGCTTCGGGCAGGGCAATAGGAACTACACCACCGACTTCCTATACCGTGGCAACGAACGCCAACCCTACTCCATCGTCTTCACCCACCCGCTGCAGGACTGGCAGAGGCAGGGCTCTTTTTGGAACACCGACACTATCAGGCAACAGTGGACGCTGGAGTGGGAGAACGGCAACCTGGTCCGCGCCACCGCCGACTCGATGGCATGGTACATGACAGGCATGTCGCACATCGAATATGCTTATGACAACAACCCCAACCCCTTCTTTGGCTACTTCCCCGCCGACCTTATCAGCCGCGACGGTTTCATCGATAACCCTAACAGCCTATGCCGCAATAACCTAGTGCGCACTACTTACTACAACTACGACAACCGAAACGACACCACCTACATACGCCATAGCAACATCGACTACCGATACCTGCCCAACGGCCTCCCCAGCCAAATCACCACGGTCACACCCACCATGTACTGGACTGAAATCACCGATAAAGCAACCATAACATACGACTCATGGAACTTAAACGAATAGCCCCCATCATGGCATTGGCCGCGCTGGCCATGCTCCTCGCCACCTCGTGCGAGAAAACTATCAACGAAGGCATCTATGGCACAGTGAAGGAACGCTACGGCGACTGGATGCCGGGCAGCAATCCACCCGACCACGGCGAGAGGCCTATAGTATGCGAGATATATGCCTATGAGTACTCCCCATCATCCGACTACCTGCAGGCTCCATTGGTAGGCACTGCTACCTCTAACAAGAAGGGTTTCTATGAAATAGCACTTGCGCCTGGCACCTATTCAGTGTTCGTGCTCGACCCCACCAATGGGAAACTGGTTAACGCCAATTACGGCAACACCGTCACAGTTGAAGAAGGAAAGGCTGTCGAACTGAACATCATGCTCAACCACGCAGTATATTAAAAAAACTCTGAAATCACCAATAAATCAACCATAACATACGACTCATGGAACTTAGACGAATAACCCCCATCATGGCATTGGTCGCACTGACCATGCTCGTCGCCACCTCGTGCGAGAAAATCACCATCACCGAAGGAATCTACGGCAGAGTGAAAGTACGCTACGGCGATTGGACGCCCCCTCTAGACGGCAACAACAGCGGAGAAAGACCTTTGGCGTGCGAAGTTCGCGCCTATGAATACTTCACTCTCGACGACATCGGCGGCTATCGTCATGCCGACTACTCCCCCGAACAGATGCCCAAAACCCTGGTTGCCTCCACCAACTCCGACAGCAAAGGACGCTACCAACTGTCGCTCCCGCCGGGACAATACTCGGTGGTACTAATGGACGTCGACATGTGCCAAATCACATCTGTCGACGACAAAGGAGGCATCTGCCCCGTGACCGTGACGGCCGACAAAACCACCGAATGCAATCTCATCCTCGACTGCGCATTGTATTGAATCAGAAAAAGGTTGGAAGCAATTCATTAGTTTTTAATTCTTAATTTCTACCATCACCACCGAACAGTTCATACGCGACATCGTCTCCCTGCAGCCCGCCATGCGTCGCATGGCAGCGAAGATTCTAAAGGACGACGAACTGGCAGCCGACGCTGTGCAGGAGACGCTGGCACGCCTATGGCATCGGCGGTGGCGGCTGGGATTGATGAAGAATCCACAAGGGTTTAGCATGAACGCGCTGCGCAACGAGTGTATCGACACCCTGCGCCGCCAACGCGTTCGCAACCCGCTTGCCACCGACCCCGACGAGGTGACCGACTACCAACCCTCGGAGAGCGAGGCAGCCGCCTTGGAGGCACGCTACCAACGGCTGGAGCAGGCGATTGCCACCCTGCCCAAACAGCACCAACGGCTAATAAAGATGAAGTATGTGGAGCAACGCAGCAGTCGCGAGATAGCCCAGCTGACCGGTATGACCGAAGGCAACGTGAACACCACCATGTGCCGTATTTACGAAGAATTGAGAAAACAAATGGATGAAAATAGCGAGATATGAACCAGCATGATATAGAAGAGTTACTACAGCAGTATGGCGAGGACCAACGCCAACAGCAGCATGCCGCCGGACACGTGCGCCACTTGGCACAAAGGCAGGCGCGTCGCCGCACCGCGCTGGCATGTGTGGCAGTGATGGCAGCTATTGTGGGCACGATGCTGCACCGCTGGCAGGCGCTGCCCGAGCCCGTAGGCATCCTCATAGCCGAACAGCCGGCAGACATTGATACAAAAGACAACACACTGCCCCCATCCATCGCACCAGAGGTCTCACCCACTGTCTCCGCCACCCCGCGTAACGCCAAGCTCCAACCCATCGCCATCCAATCAGACCATTCCGATTATTATTCTGATAATTTCGACTACTCCGACCACTCCGATTTCTCCGATTATTCCGACCACTCCGATTATTCCAATCCCCCCTCCATTGCCCCACCCACCCCCATCCAGCTTGAGCCCCTCCAGCCCGCCCAACCACCACAATCCACACCCAAACCCAGCCGCCTACACCTCATCGTCTCGTTGGGTGTCTCCACCATGTCGAACGTATCATTCGGGATGGGCAAGGAGACAGGTCTTAACAGTCTCGATGCACCGAACTACACCTCCATCACCCCCACGCAGAACCTCTCCGCCAACGTGGGTGTGGCCTACACCATAGCCTACAACAACCACCGCCATCTGGACGTAGGCGTAACGCTGAGCGGCTATGCCGAACAGTGCAACCTACATATCCACGAGGCAGGCTATACCTATGTCAACGGCATCGACGGCTTTGGGGTATCATCCTACGAAAACAACGGCACCACCGCCATCCCCAACAACACCGACCTCCACTACACCTTTAACACCCTCAGCCTCTATGCCGGCGTGCCTCTCACCCTCAATCTGCACCCTCGCGGCAGCGACCGTATGGGGTGGCAGCTCAGCCTCACTCCCGCCCACAGCCTCATCCCCGTCGGCAAGCTCGGCAACATGCCCACCCTCAACCCCTGGCGACTCACCATGGGCATCGGCATCGCCATCCCCGAGAGCGTAATCCGCCATATCAACTTAACCGCCAACCTATTGCCAACCTACACCTCACAATCCCTCTACGAGTTTGGCATAGAGATAGGATTGTGATGAAATACTAATTTTTTAAATCCCGATTCCCAATTTTTTATTCATATCCAAAAAACTTTGTATCTTTGCATTTTTAAAATTAGATACTATCGAATATGAATATCTTACTTCTTGGTTCTGGCGGTCGCGAACACGCCATGGCCTGCCAATTGGCAGCCAGCCCTAAATGCACCCATCTTTATGTGGCCCCCGGCAACGCAGGCACCGCCCTCATGGCTAACCTCCACGGGGGGGCCTACGTGCAAAACATCAACCTGGAACCCACCGACTTTGCCGCCATCCATGCCTGGGTGCTCAAACATGAGATAGACATGGTTGTGGTGGGTCCCGAAGCTCCGCTGGTGGCGGGCATCCGCGACTATTTTGCCTCGCAGCCGTCGCTACGCGACATCATCGTCATCGGCCCCTCCAAAGAGTGCGCCCAACTCGAAGGCAGCAAGGACTACGCCAAGGAGTTTATGCATCGCCACGACATCCCCACCGCCGCCTACCGCACCTTCACCGCCGGCACCCTACAAGAGGGCATCGCCTTCCTACACACGCTGAAGGCCCCCTACGTGCTCAAAGCCGACGGCCTGGCCGCAGGCAAGGGTGTGCTGATACTCCCAACCCTCGAGGAGGCCGAGCACGAACTCACTGCCATGCTCAAGGAGGCCAAATTCGGGCAAGCCTCCGCCAAGGTGGTCATCGAAGAATACCTCGACGGCATCGAACTCAGCGTCTTCGTGCTCTCCGACGGCAAGCACTACAAGCTGCTGCCCACCGCTAAGGACTATAAGCGCATCGGCGAAGGCGACACCGGCCTCAACACCGGCGGCATGGGCTCCATCAGCCCCGTACATTTTGCCGACAAGAAGTTCATGAAAAAGGTAGAAGACCGCATCGTCATCCCCACCATCAAAGGCCTCTACCAAGAAGGCACGCCCTACAAAGGATTTATCTTCGTGGGCTTGATGGCTGTAAACAACGACACTACCGGCGAACTCGACCCCTACGTCATCGAATACAACGTCCGCATGGGCGACCCCGAAACCGAGAGCGTCTTCCCCCGCATCAAGAGCGACATGGTGGACCTGCTGCAACGCGTGTGGCGTGGCAACCTACAGCAGACCACCCTCGAAATCGACCCCCGCACGGCCGCCTGCGTAATGGCCGTTGCCGAAGGCTATCCCGAGCACTACGAGAAGGGCAAACCCATCAAGGGCATCGACAACGTGAACGGCAGCCTAGTATTCCATGCCGGCACACGGGTGACCGACAACGGTGCCATACTCACCAACGGCGGCCGCGTGCTATGCGTCACAACCCTCGCCAACAGCATGCCCGAAGCTCTGCTCAAGTCGTACCAAGAAATTGCCAAAATCTCGTGGGACGGCATGTACTTCCGCCGCGACATCGGCCAAGACTTGCTAAAAATGATTGTCGCCAAATAACGTGTCTGCCCTCAAAAAGGAAGTTAAAGTGGGAGTAATAGAAGGGAGTTAAAGTGGACAAATGCTTGGTCGCCCATTGTATTGTCCTCTTTAACTCCCTCTTTAACTTCCGTTTTTATCTCATCAGAACCGTACGCTCATGCGGGCCAGACAATTGATGCCGGGCTGCTGATACCATCCCGCGTAGTGGTAGTATCCGTCCCAGTAGCCGTCGCCAGCCCACGCGCCGATGCGGTAGTGGCGGTCCAGCAGGTTATTCACCACCAGCTGCGCCTCAATCTCCTCGCCTCCCTTCAGCTGCCAAGTGTAGCCAGCCTTAAAGTTCAGCAGGAAATAGGCATCCTGACGGTAGCAGTCGCGCGACGTGTTGTCCAGATACTGGCTGCCCACATACTTGCCCGTCAGCTGCAACTTCAAGTTCTTCATCGGCTCAAAAGTGGCGATGGCAGCACCTATCACGTTGGGCGAATAGGCCAAGTCGGTATTGCGGGTATAGGTCGTCAGCACCGTGTCGCCCTCCACAAAGTCGGTATACGTATAGTCCACAATCTTGTTCATGCTCAGCGTCAGGTTCGCATCCAGGCGGAACCACTCCGTGAAACGGTAGCCCGCCACCAGCTCCACACCCAGACGGTACGACTTGTCCACATTCTCCATCAGGCTGTAGCCGCTGCTGCTCAAGTCGCCGTTGGGGGTCAGCTGGTCCTTATATAGCATCGCGTACCCATTTGCCGAGAAGGCAAAGCGGTTCCGATTCACCTGATAGCCCAACTCCACATCCAGCATCGCCTCGGCCTTCATCGTGCGGCCGTTCACAAAGGCATCCTTAATGTCGCTGCGCGTAGGCTCGCGGTGGGCGATACCTGCCACAGCATAGAGCCGTTGGCCTTTACCCAGCTGGTAGTTCGCGCCCACCTTGGGATTGAAGAAGGGGTAGGTCCCGTGGAAATCAAGGTCGTACCCATCGTCCTCCACGCCCTTGAGGCTGTAGTCAACATAGCGCATCTGCAGGTCGGCATATAGGTTGAGCTTCGAAGAAACATCCCAGTCGGCCTTGGCGTAGGTGGTCGCATCCACCTTCTTGCCCTTGTAGCGATACCACTCGTAGGGCTTGGTGTCGAAGCCCGTCGAATCCTTGCACCAAATCACGTCGCCATAATGGTCGCCATCGAAATAGAGCATCATCTCACCAAAAGTGAAATTCACCTTTTCGCCCGTATAATGAGCCGACACGTTACCCGTGTAGGCACTGTTCCACATCAGCTTCTGCGTGACGAAGTCCGACTTACCGCTGCGGTCGATGCCGTACTTGGAGAACTTCTTCTCCGCCTTATACTGCTCGTAGTAGCCGTCGCCGTGCGTAAAGTCCGCCACCGCCTTCAGGCTCCAGCGGTCGTTCATCAGCAGGCTGTAGTACAGCTGGTAGCGACGCTGATTGTAGTTGTCGCTCTCGTTGCCGTAATAATAGATGTTGCCCAAATCGTCGTAATACTCGCCTGCGCTGTTGTATCTCGGATTCTCTTCCAGCACCGAGGCATCCTCACCATTCCAAGTGATGCCCGTATGCTGTGTGCCGATAATCGCCACCGCCTTCAGCAGCGACCGCTTGCCGTAGTAGCTTGCACTCGCAAACAGCGACTGCTGGTCGGCAAAACCGTTACGCACAAAGCCGTCTGTCGTCTGGCCGTTGTAAGCGATGTCGAACGCAACGCCCCGCTTCGTGATGCCCGTACCCGCGGCTATGCCGTACTGCCGCGTGTTCCACGAGCCGTAGGCGATGTCGGCCTGCCCGTATGCATGGTCCTGTGCGTTGAGGGTCTGCAGGTTGATGGCACCGCCGAACGAGTTGCCACCACCGTTCGACGCGCCCACTCCGCGCTGTATCTGCAGGCTCTGTGCCATCCCGCCGAGGTTCGGCACATTGTACCAAAACACCGCCTGGCTCTCGGGGTCGTTCAGCGTGATACCGTTGATGTTCACGTTGATGCGGCTCGCGTCAACGCCGCGGATGCGCATCGACGTCTCGCCCATCTTGCCGTTCTCGCCGCTCACCACCACCGAGGGCTGCAACTCCAGCATAAAGGGGATGCTCACGTCCGTTTTGGCATCGTCGAGCTGCTCGCGTGTGAGATTCGACGTGGTGAAGGGCGACCGCTCTCCCGCACGAGAGTCCTTAATCAGCACCTCGTCGAGCGTGCGTGTGGTGTCCTGAGTCTGCGCGCAGACTGTCCCAATTTGAAAACTTAAACATGTCGCTATAGCGACAACGCGGCTCACTGGCCGCATGGCTAAAAAGCCACCATTGATAGTACTTTTTTTAAACATATTACATTTCCTCCGCCGGCATTATCCGGATCAGGTTCGAGGGTTTAATCTCAGCCACAATCACTTGCAGCACCCCTGGTCGACTTCCTTCCGATCGGAATCAAGTGCAAAGATACGAAAAAATAACCATCCGCAAACAAAAATCCACCAAGACAACATCCTCACACCACCCTCCACATCTCACTCTAGGTCCATCATTCCCTTTGCACTTATATAATACTTATACCTTAGTTATACTTTAGTTATACCTTAGTTATACTATTATATATAGGATAACTAAAGGATAAATATAGTATAACTATAGGATAAATGCTAAAGATTCTAAGGAGTATCTGCGAGTTTTGGGGCGATGGAATGGGATTGGGGAGGGAAATATGATGATTTTTTAGTAAAAAAGTGTTATATATCGGAGAAAAGTTGTATATTTGCATCGTCAACCATCCGAACCCTTGACGGGTAAGCGGGTGGGCGACAGAACATAACGAAAGGACGTTGAACGCAACGTTTTATCTGCGGCATACGAATCTGGCACATTCAAACCTACCGCACGGTAAAGCAAGGTCGACGCCTTATGGTGTGGCTTATACATTTCTTGTATATTGTCACAGCGTGGGGTTCGGCATTGTTTATCCTCGGTAGGTAGGCATGCCAGAGCCTCGTATGCGGGATAAATGATGAGTTTGATACCCGCGCTTCTTTTTATATGTTCCCTTAGAATAATTAACTTTATCTGGTGCAGGTATCCGCCAGCGACAAAAACTCTAGCAAAAACCAATGAAAGAGAACTTTAAACAGGAGTACGACGCTCCTATGGTAGAACTGATTGAGGCCCGCGTCGAAAAGGGCTTCCAAGCAAGTGGCACAGCTCCAGAACCACAGACCGCAGGCTCGACCGAGGGACTGACATCAGGCGGCAGCTACACTGGTAACGATTTCGACTAATTAAAGAAAGGAGAAGAAAATGAAGAAAAACCTAGTTTCTTTAGTGTCCCTAGTATGTCTAGTCGGACTAGTGAGTTTGACCTCTTGCAAGAAGGAGAACACCCAGGGCAACGGCACGCAGTTCCGCGCCACGATGGAGGACTGCAACGCTGCCAAGACCGAACTGAACGGCACCGCCCTCGAATGGGTGAGCGGCGACCAGATTGCCGTCTACGGCACCGCCGGTTGCGGTATCTACTCTGCCACCCCGCAGACCCCTGCCACCACCGCCGTGTTCGACAACGTGAGCGGCGAGACGGGCGACAGTCCCTTCCGCGCCTTCTATCCCACCACGCTGACCACCGACGGCGTGAACATCACCCTGCCCGCTACGCAGACCTACGTGGAGGGCTCTATAAACCAGTTCCCGATGTATGCCGAGAGCAGCAACGACCAGCTCACCTTCAAGAACCTCTGCGGCGTGCTCGCACTTAACCTTACCAAGGCCAACATCAACATCTCCAGCATCACCATCACTGCTAATAGCGCGGTTAACGGCACTTTCGCAGTAGACAATACAACTGGAACGCCCATCCTGAGTGATGGCAACGGTACGAACACTGTCACCCTGAACTGCGCCACCGCCCAGTCCATTAGCAGTGGCAAGGTATTCTACATCGCGCTTCCCGCTACGCAGGTGCTGGGCATCTCGTTGTACACCGACGACGGTAGAGTTTGCGAGAAAGCTGTCAAGTCCACCGTACAACTTACCGTAGAACGCAACACGATTACCACAGTGGAATTTGAAGACGAGGACATGGAGTTCGTAAGAATAATGTCTGGCGGCCAACATGCACCGGTAACCCTCCTTCCCACCAGCTGTAATTATAGCTATAGCTATACCCAGCAGTTGCTTCTGAGCAGTGAGCTGTCGGGTGCGGCTGTTGTGACGGGTATTGATTTTTACCTCGAAAGCACAACTTCGGCATCCAGGAATTTAGAAATCTACCTGACAAACACTACAACTTCCTCGTTATACGGTGGTTTTGTACCTTACGACAACACAACCTTTGTACAGGTTCTTGATGGGTATCTGTTTTTCACTACCGGCTGGTGCCACATCGAATTTGACACCCCCTTCACGTACGATGGTACAAGTAATCTGTTGATTACTGTGAGAGACAAAACGGGAGCCTATGGCTCCAGCAAGAACTTCCGTGTTCATAGTGTAACTGGTCAACTTAGCCGTGCGGCACGTAGTGATGCAACCGACTACAACCCGGCCACAATTACCACTACCACTGGTAGTTATTATAACTATCGTTGCGACATGCGCCTGCACTATGACGATAGCGCGAAATAGACTACTTGCGCAACAGTGCACCAGTAGTGTCTGATTAGCAATCCTTCACTATCGGTAGCAGAATGTTCTAACAGCCTCGCATGGTGAGTTTCCCATGCGGGGCTTTATTGTTGCACTGCAAAAAGTTGCATAAAGTGGGTAAAAATACATGCAAAAAGTTGTAAATAATAGGTGAAAATACATGCAAAAAGTTGCATAATAAATATTAAAATATCTGCAAAAAGTTGTATATTTGCATTGGCAAAAAATGCAACATTATGCTGCAAAGAAATATTATACAGATACTTATAAGATGGAAGCAGGAGTTTGGACATCGCGCACTCCTAATAAGTGGAGCCAGACAAGTAGGAAAAACCACCACGGTGAGGATGTTTGCAAAGGAGTATTACAAACATTTTGTAGAGGTGAACTTCTTGAAATACCCTTCAGCGAGGGCAGCCTTCGAAGGGGCGTTGGACACTCGCACGGTGGTTCTCAACCTGTCGGCTATGGGTTTTGGACCATTTGTTGAGGGAGAAACTTTGGTCTTCTTCGACGAAATCCAAGAGTGTCCCAAAGCCCGTACAGCCATCAAGTTCTTGGTCGAAGAGGGAAAATATGACTATATAGAATCGGGGTCGCTACTGGGAATTAATTATAAGGATATACCATCTTACCCCGTCGGATATGAAGACGAAGTACGTGTATATCCGCTCGACTTTGAGGAGTTTCTGTGGGCTAAAAGTATTGATAGTCGGATTGTAGATTTGCTACGCGAATGTTACGATAAGCGGAACGCCGTACCCACAGCCATCCATGAACAAGTGAGCCGCTACTGGCGCGAATATTTAGTGGTGGGAGGCATGCCCAACGTGGTGCAGACATTCGTTAGCCAAGACGACTTCGGCAAGGTGGTACAGACGCAGAAATCAATCATGGCAACCTATCGTGCCGATATTGCCAAATACGCCGGAACAGACCGTGTTGTGGTCCAGCAGATACTTGACGCTATCCCCTCCGAACTGGGCAAACAGGACAAGCGGTTTATCATGGCCAATTTGAAAAAAGGAGCTTCAAGACGCAAATACGAAAGCCCCACACAGTGGTTGGTTGATGCCAGTTTGGCATACTATTCGTTCAATACTAAGGCTTTCGAACTGCCATTTGAGGCTACAGAAAACCGGAGTTTGTACAAACTATATCTAGTTGACACTGGACTGATGAGCAGCATGCTGCTAAAGAATCTGCAGCTACAGGTGATGAACGGCGACATTGGAGTGAACGAGGGGGCACTGGTAGAAAACCAGATAGCCTGCATGTTAGCATCCAAAGCAATACCATTGCACTATTATGACCGAAAAAGCCGCCAAGAGCTGGATTTCATCTATCCCAACAATGGCATGATCAATATCATAGAAGTAAAATCGGGCAATGATTATCGAAAACATTCTTCATTGAATGCTGCCATTGAAAACTTTGCAGACTATATAGGACAAAGCATTGTTCTCGGTCCATGCAATGTATACCAAGACTCCAATATCACATATTTGCCACTCTATATGGCAATGTTCCTTTGAAATAACAGATGGCACGGTTGTTGACAGAGTCATATTATTATGAGCAACCAAAGAATGATTTTTGATATTGACCGGCGCACGGTGACGGAGGGCGACGTGGTGGAGGTGAAGTGGCAGTGCGACGAGGCGGAGAGCGTGAAGCTGACCATTGACAACGGCTACCGCAGCACCGACATACCTCTGGAAACCAGCGGAAACAAACGTTTCAGATTGAACCGTTCGAAGGGACGGACACACCTCACCATCACGGTGAGTATAGGCGGCAAGAGCTATAGCAAACGCATCAACGTGCGGGTGAAGAAGATGCCCACGGTGCGTGCCGAGACTGTTGATGAGCGGGGTCGGCGACAGGGCTGGCTGAGACAGTGGTGGCAGAAGCGGGTGACAAATTGGCATGACTTCCGCACCCGCATGCGTCAAGGGATGCAGGCACTGCCCGAGCGAAAACAGCTGGCAGCAAAAATGCTTGCCCTCATGGGAGTGATATTGATACTGAGTGCTATCTGGCCGAAGATATACGGCTTTGGGATGATGATATTGGTGGCGTATCTTGCCTACGTGATGTTCAAGCGGTAGGATCGTTATTCCTTCGTGAGCAGAGCAGGAGGGTGAGGATTAGGAAGAGGGCGGTGATGAGCAATGCCACGGGGAGGTCGCAATAGATGTCGGTGAGCATGGCATGGGGGAGGGATGAAATCCAGCGGGTAAGTCGGTCAACCGCCACCAGTTCGTGGCTCAACAGCGTTGTCACCCAACCTCCACCCATAAATAGCATCAGCAACACGGTGGCAAGCAGCACCCCTGCAAAGGGCACTACGGTGAGATTGGCAATAAGGAAATAGAGCGGGAACTGGTGGAAATGATACAGCATCAAGGGTAGTGTTGCCATCTGTGCCGCAGTAGAGAGGCAGATAAGTTGCCACGCCTTTAGCGGCAGCCAAAGATACCATTTGGGTTGTATGGGTAGTAGCTGCTGAAGTGGTCGATGCCAAAGCATGATGCCTGCCACAGCTGCGTATGAGAGTTGGAAACCTACGTCGAACAGCAACATCGGCTTGATGAGCAGAAGCAGCCACATGGAGGTACAAAGATTGTTGAAACTATTTGGTTGTCGCTGAAGCATACCCCCAACGAGCAAAAGTGAAAACATCACCCCAGCCCTGAGGGTGGAAGGTGCCATGCCCGTGAGCAATACGAAAAGCCATACCACCCCTATCTGAAATATCCCTTTAGTGACGCGCTGCCACCGTTTCATACCCAAGAAGAAAAGGAGTGCGCCAGCCAGCCACGCCACAATGCCCACATGCAGTCCCGAGACACACAGCAGGTGCGTGATGCCCGCGTCACGAAATTGCTGCTGGGTGGCATCATCCACATCGTCGTGCCATCCTAAAAGAAGGGCTTCAGCTATGCCTTGCTGTTGTGGGGTAAGATCGGTGCGACGTATGCGTTCGACCATTCGGAGCTGGATAGTCTTTGACCACCCGAGGAGAGAGAAGGAGCTGTCGTGTGCGATGGGTTGCCAACGGTCAGCTGGCACGTAGCACTGCCAAAGGATGCCTTTGCGCCGCAGGTGGCGACGGTAGTCGAAATCGTTCCAATTCTCGGGATACTGCGGACGCGCCGAGATGACTAGGCAGTCGCCATAGCGTAGGCGTGCCGACGCACTGTCCTGCCGAATGTAGAGCAGCACCTTGCCATGGGTAGGATGGTCATTGACATTGAGGACCTCGGCAGTGGACTTGTAGCACTTGGGAGTGGTGTGAGGAGTGTCGCAAAGGCGCACAGTGAAGCTGTTGACGGTGGTTGGAAAGGGATTGGAAGGAGCATGGAGCATGGGCAAGACGGCACCTATTCCAATCCAAACGAGCCAAAGCAGGACTGGGAAAAGGGGCTTTCGGACAGTCGGGCGGAGGGATGCCTCCACTATTAATAGCAGCACACACAAACCCACCGTCACACAAAGCCATATCCATGGCGAAAATGGCAGATATTCCGCCAACAGAATACCCACAGCCATGGCCAATGCCAGCCGAAGCATGGGCGCGCGCGCCATCAGGCGGCGGATGAGTTGACGCGGTGTGGGTGTGTTATTGTTTGCCATTTTGCAAAAATACAACTTTTTTTCGTACTTTTGCAAAATAAAATCATCAGTTTGTTATGGCACTACACAACGTCACGGGCAACATAGGGGAGCAGCTGGCTAGGGAATACCTGGAGAAGAAGGGCTTTGCAATCATGGAAACCAACTGGCGGAAGGGTAAATACGAGGTGGACATCATCGCGTATAAGGAAGGGCTGATAGTGTTTGCCGAGGTGAAAACCCGTAGCCGACAGGACTATGGCGAACCGGAAGAGTTTGTCACGATAGATAAACAGAAAGCCTACGTGCGCCTGGCCGACAAATACGTGGTGGCACACAACCGCGAGGAGGAGGTGCGATTTGACATCATCGCGGTGGAGATAGAAGGCCTAGACTACCACATCACTCATCTGGAAAATGCTTTCAACGCGGCGGAATTGAGCCTTATCAGACGTTCCAAGTGAAGCCGTCGAAGGGGTCGACTATGGTACTTGTCTCTGCCGCCTGTTGCTCTGAGAACTCCTGCAGTCGACGGATGCGACGGATGCCCCACTTCCACATGCGGATGTCGAACCAAATGAGCAACAAAAAGAGCACACCGGCCACAAGGCCCTGCCCGTCTTCCATGGTCTCGGGTATCATGAGCAGCGAATCGAAGGTACCATGCAGCAGCATGGGTACAAGGAATGCCAAAAGCATGTAGTGGCGGCGATGACGATTGGTCTCGCCACGATCGCCAAACTTGGCCAATGAGAAGTAATAGCCCATCATCACGCCAAACAAGAAATGACCCGGGACGGAGAGCAGTGCCCGCATGGTTCCCGTGGCCATCGCCTCGGCAAAGACATCCTGCCGCAAGACATAGCCCAGATTCTCAAAGCAGGCAAAGCCCAACGACACAAAGCAGGCATAGACGATGCCGTCGAAATACTCGTCAAATTCTACACTCTTCCATATTGCCCAACGGAGCATGAGGAGTTTGAACAGCTCCTCAGAACAGCCCGCCACAACGAAACCCGTGTAGGCACCTTCCACTATGGGGATAGGAGGAGTGAACTGTATCAGAATACTCTCGAGAATTCCGGCAGGGATGATGGCAAGGGCACCGAAGAGGAAAGCCTTAATCAGTTTGCCGATGGGTTCTTTCTCGAAACGGTCCTGCCTGTATACCACGAAGGCTAGTACGAACACTGGCAAGACGGCTATGGCTATGAGATAGATGTTCATTGAAATTGAAAGTTGAAAATTGAAAATTGAAATTTTTTCTGCGCTGCAAAGATACAGTTTTTTTCTCAACTAGTGACTTTTCTTTAATAAAAAATAGAGTCAAAGCAATATTAAACCAATTGTTACGTTATATAACTAAGAATTTAATTCTAAGTAGGGGCAGACACCGGTGTCTGCCCCTACAACCCTAAAATTTATTGTACAATGCGTTATGTCGACTATTGCATACAAGTTTTTGGCCATCGGATGCAGAAACTGACCATCGATGCTGGTTTCGGCTGCCCTCATCGCGACGGTAAGTTGGGAACGGGCGGCTGCACATTCTGTAACAATAATGCTTTCAATCCATATTATTGCAAGCCTTCGAAGAGCATCACACAACAGATTGACGAGGGCATTGGCTTCCACAGCCGCCGACACCGACAGAGGGTGGGCTATCTGGCCTATCTGCAGGCTTACAGCAATACCTACGCTCCTTTGGCTTTGCTGCGCGAACGCTACGAAGAGGCTCTGACGCATCCGCTGGTGGAGGGACTGGTGATAGCCACGCGGCCCGACTGTGTGGAGGGGGAGACGCTGGACTATATCGCCTCGCTGGCACGGGAGCACTATGTGATGGTGGAATACGGCATCGAGAGCTGTTACGACAGGACTTTGCAGCGCATACACCGTGGGCATGACTTTGCCTGCACCGTCAGCGCCATAGGGGCGACCGCCCTTAGGGGTATACCTTGTGGAGGGCATCTCATACTGGGGCTTCCTGAAGAAAGCCGCGAGGAGATGGTTGCGGAGGCCAAGATATTGTCGCAACTGCCGCTCACCACACTGAAACTCCACCAACTGCAGATACTGCGCGGCTCGCAGATGGGGAAAGACTATCTGAACTACCCGTCATCGGTACCGCCACCGTTCACACTCGAAGAATATGTGGCTTTGGTGTGCGACTTTCTGGAACGGCTGAGGCCCGACATGGTGGTGGAACGCTATGCCGCCAGCGTGCCTCCACGCTATCTGGCAGCACCTGAGCGAAGTTGGAGACATCACGACGGCACACCCGTCAAAGGAAACGAACTGGCAGACATGGTGGAGGCCGAACTCGCCTGCCGTAGGACGCAACAAGGAATCTATTACGGGCAGACACCGGGGTCTGTCCCTACTTTTTATTAAAATGAAATATTCGTTTAATCTTATTGCAATTCTAGTTGCCACATTGCTTTTCAGTTGCTGTGCCACGAACAGGACGATAAGCAAAGATGGGATAATTACCGTGGCCAAGGTGACGGACGAGAACTTCCGAGCCTACCTGCTGGAGAACGGCTATGCCAAGCCCTACAAAGGGTCACTGCACGGGCGAAACAGACTGACCCGACAGGAGGAATGGTTGGAGAGTACCCCCTTGGGGCGCAGCACACTGATTATCGACTGCCACAGGAAGGACATTGCGTCGATGGACGGCATCGAGTTGTTCCCCAATCTGGTGATACTGATTTGCAGCGAGAACCCTATCAGTCGACTCGACCTGCGACACAATCCCAAGCTCAAGCAGCTTGTTGCCATCGAGGCACCTCTGCGCTCGCTCGACGTCAGCCATAATACTGAACTGAAGGTGCTCAACATCAGCTTCCACCAATTGCGCAAACTCGATGTCAGCCACAACACACAGCTGGAGGAGCTGCTCTGCATCTTTGCCCCCGGCATCACTACGCTCGACCTCTCGCACAACCCCAACCTCCATACCCTTTACATCCGCCAGACCAATATACAGCTCATCGACCTCCGACGCAACAATGCCTTCCATGCCCTCCATGCCCTTGAAACACCGCTGGAATATATCGTCGTGTCGCCCCGGCACAACCTCGACAGCATCACCGCCTCGGTCGAAGAGGGCGTGCAGGTGCTCACCCTCTCCCCTACTGCCAAGCTGCCCAAGACACAGCATCTAGACTTGCCCGATACGCTCCCAACTCTCACCCCGCAACATCAAACACGCGTCCAGCGGGTGATGACTCACGCCCAAGCCGCAGCCGAAGGCATCAACGAGGAATACCTGCGCGAGGTGGAGTATCGACCCGCATGGACTATCGACACCGCCACCAAAAGCTTTGAGCAGTGGGGGATGATACGCTCCGACAAGCAGTTGGTGCAATTCATCCTCACATGGAAGATCTTCCTCGAAGGCATCTCGGAGGAGATGGCGGCACAGAACTTCGAGTTCGACAAGCCCTATCGTGGGCACTGCGTGGTCTTCTTTGCCGAAGACGGCTATGCCGACTACTTCCTCTATAACTTCCTCGGCAACGAACGCCCCACCGAAGAGCAGCAACGCCGTTTTGAGCAAGTGATGCAGAAGTACATCGAGAACAACCCCATCGGCTTCTACGGCTCGCGTAAGTTCAGCCAATGCGGCGGCATCAACTTCCAGCCCGGCAAAATCGAGGCGGAGGAGGAATAAACCAAAATCCGAGACCATTGCTGGCCTCGGATTTCATTATGGTTTGAAGGTGCAAGGTCGAAAGAGGCTATTCCTCTTTCAGCAGTTCGTCTATCTCCTCACTGAGGCTGCGGTAATGTTTCTTCATCCGTAGGGCTATAAGCAGCCCGGCAATCAGGCCGGCAAGTCCTCCGAGTAGCTTTGCGGATAAAAAGTCGGGGTTGTTTTTGTAGACAAAGAGTAACAAGAGCAGAGTGATTACACCGCCAGCCGTATAGATGATGGTTTTGTGTCGTTTGGGCGTGTTGGAACTCCTCTCAACACTTTCACGCAGAGATAGCAGACCGGATTTTGAATACATATCGGGTCGCCGCATGCCACGAGTTACAATGAGGCTGTATATAGTCGTGGATATTATTAGCAGGTCGGCTAATAGTATCAGCCACCATGGCCACATGTTGTCATAGAATAGAAATGGGGTAATGAGAACTGTGAAGATGATGAGAAAGACTGAGCATACTAGGTTTAGACGGTACAGTCCTCTGACGTGGCGGCGCACCATGCGGCGCCATACGTCGGTGTTAAAGGTGCTGTGCTGTTGTATATCGTGCTGCAGGTCGCGGAGATCCTGTTGCAGCTCGTTTTTGAGGTCTTGATTCTGATCCATGGTCTGTAGTTTTTAGGTTTGAACGTTTTAAAGTTGCGAGGTTATTTGACTACGTAAGTCCACAGGACTTCCTTAATCTTTTCAACTTTTGGTGGGTTCTATTAATTTCCTTTCATTGTCGCGTCTCTTCGAGACGCAGTTTTCTGGGTTCTTGTTGGTCACCGCACTGCGCATTTTTTAGGTGTTGCTCCCTTCGGTCGCGACACCGTACAAAATGCTTGTACGGTGTTATTAATGGTCTCACCTCTCCGAGGTGACTTATAGAAGTTCCCTTTTTTACCTTTTAAGTGAAACGAACTTTTAAACTTTTATCAATTATTAATCGGTTATTGTTTTGAGTTTTTCACGGATGCGTACTAGGCGCACGCTGACGTTGTCGACGGTGATGCCTAGGATGGCGGCAATCTCATCATAGGGCAAGTCTTCGAGCCAGAGCAGGATCAACGCGCGGTCGAAGGGATGGAGCTTGGCTATGCGTTTGTGCAGGCGCGAGGCTGCCGGGCAGCGGTCTTCCTCGGCGTAGAAATCCATGTCCATCTGCAAGGGGGAGGTGTCTGGGCGACGACGGTGCTTGTTGTTTTGGTTGATGCAGGTGTTCAACGCCACACGGTAGACCCAGGTCCGCTCCTCGCTACGCCCCTCGAAACTGGCAAAGCCCTGCCAAAGGCGGATGAGCGTCTCCTGAAACAGGTCGTCCGCCAGCTGCCGCTCGTCGGCAAAGAGGTAGCAGACGGAATAGATGGTCTGTCGTTGTCGTTCTACCATCTGCTCGAAGTCGGCTTCAAGTTGTTTGTGCTTGTTCATCTGTTACATGTTTTGATGATTTATCATGCCCATTAGACACCAAAACATCGAAAAAACTACAGTCCTATTAAAAAAAATGCCCACACAGAAGGTGGGCTTGGTGTGATTCCGCTGCGATTCGAACGCAGGACCTACTGCTTAGAAGGCAGTTGCTCTATCCAGCTGAGCTACGG
>JAEEGK010001749.1_pt1 | contig 54321 bp, 36 predicted proteins | sample 8958771 | NCBI WGS metagenome assembly JAEEGK01 (sample SAMN16246547, study PRJNA631951) | gut metagenome | biome: gut microbiome; feature: rumen; material: SC-attached | host: Bos | place: Iran: Karaj | collected 2018-10 | reverse complement strand
AGCCTTCTGTCCTTTAAAAACATACTCAGTAAGGCCAAGACCGTCAACAGTCCAGTCAGTGCCAGGAGCGGTAGACTGGTTGGTGTAGCCATGTCCGCCGGTAACAATGAACATACCGAAGTAAATGTCATCCTGGCCGTAAACGAACGAGTCAGCACCGTCAACGTCGGTGATGGTGAACAGCGCCTTTTGCAGTTTAGCAACGATCTCGTAACCGCCGTCGATCGCTGCGATCTGGCCGTCAACTTTGTCGGAAATGTCGGCACCGTTGGGGTTTGCATCGTCAAGCACACCGTTCTTGTGGTTGTGCTGCAGCAGTTTGAAGGAATCGCCAGTGACAAAGGACAGGAATTGTCCGGTGGAACCCGCGAGCTTGTTGCCGGGGTTGAAGTTCAGCTGCATCAGTTCACCTGCGCTGACGCCCAACGCGCGAATTGCGACTTTAACGCCGTCATCTTCGGCTTTGAAAAAGTACTTAACGCTGGCGTTGCCGATGTTGCCGTTGGTCCAGGTCTTGGCGTTGCTGCTGTCAAGAACGTAGGAAACATCGTACTCGCTCTCGTTGATGATACTGGTGGCGGGCTGCTCTGCCTGATCTACTGGTTTCTTGCCGTTAATATCTTTTATTGTTAAAACGATATCTTTTTCGTAAGAATGTGCTCTGTTAATATCAATATCAGGCGTGATCATTAAGGTACAATTCTTAATGTCAAATCCTTCCGGAAGGTTTGATTTGGCGAAAGCACCTATGGCCTGAATATTGGTTCCGTTGTCATCTCTATCTACCTGGATTGCTATATTATCCGCGTCATATTCCCATACCTTGAGATGGAAAGACTGTCCCGTGATTTTATATGCATCACTTCTGACAGCTTTAGCATCTATTAAACCCGAAGAACCGGCAGTCCTGCTATACTTATAGAAATCGCATCTAAACGCCTGTAATTCAGGATATCCCCAGGCTGTTTCATCCCAAAAATATACTCCAAAGCCATCGCCATAAGAGTCCATGGGGAAATCCTCGGCAGAAGCCAGGAAACTGATTCTTAAACCTCCGTCAACATTAAATTCATCGACTGTAAAGTTCATCTCGAACCACTTATTATTCGCCATATCTAATGTTATAGGTTGTTTATAGTATGCTCTTGTGCTGCTATAATCTGTATCGGTTTTTAGCGTTATCTTTAAATCGTTGTTTTCGGTTACTTCCTGAGTAACTCTTCCGTTTGAAAAAACATCGCCGATTTCACTTTCATCAGCGAAAGCGATCAGGGCAATACTAAATGTTAGACATATAACAAATATGGCTAACAAGGTAACAAGTAGTTTGCTGCGTTTCATAATTATCCTCCTTCATAAACATTGCAATGTTTCAAAACATTGTAATATTTAATGTTTATTCTATTATATCAAACCGCCGTAGTGATGTCAACAGCCCAAAACCGTCTTTTTTTACATAAATTTGGTTGATTTTTGGCGAAAATTTAAACATTGTAATATTGTTATTTTTGCATTTCTTATTCCTTGCCCGGTCTGTCTCTCCTCGTAGAAGCATCTTTTGGCTCCTGGAAAATCTCAAATTGGTTAAAAAATAGGAATAATAGGATAATAAGTTAGTAATAATAAGATAATATGCCAATTTGTTGACATAAAGGAGGATGATGTTTATAATTACAACCGAGATGCTGATAAAACAAATGTTTAAGCACTCAAATACCGAGGAATCGGGCAAAATCATTTTTTTATTATGCGAGGTTGTTATGGCAAAATATCACGAAATATATATGGCTATCTCAAGAGATATTGACAATAAGATTCTGACCCCGGGCGATCTGCTGCCCACGGAACAGGAGTATGCTGAAAAGTATAACGTAAGCATAACCACCGTTCGACACGCATTGGATATGCTCGTAAACGAAAACAAAATAACCAGAACGGCCGGAAAAGGAAGTTTTGTAAAAGATTCTCAAATTATAACTGAAAAGAAAAAAATCGGTCTTGTAATGCCTACCAGTTCAGAATTTTTCGGCAGGAAGATTTCTAAGGGGATCCAGTCCTTCTGCAAAGAAAACAATCTTATTCCTATTATATCCAGTACTTATAAGACACAATCTGAAGAAGCGGAAGAGCTGCAATATATGCTTTCGCTGGGTATTTCGGGCATCATCATAATGCCTATGAACGGTGAATTGTATAATTCCGCCTTTACTTCTGAAAGCCTTCAAAATATGCCTCTTGTTATGGTCGACCGTTATCTTCCCGGTTTGCCTTATACCTATGTATGCACAGATAATTTCAATGCTTCTAAAGATCTGGTGAACTATCTGTTTGCTAAAGGACACAGTAAAATCGCTTTTATCGGTTCATTCATTTCCAACACCGCACTGGAAGAACGAATCAAAGGCTTTATGTACGCATTTGCCCACAGCGAAGACCGTGCTTATCACGAAAAGTATGTTTGCAGAAAATTAAACTCCTCTGACACCAATCAGTTGTATGACAACATTGCCATGTTAACAGATCTGTTTACCACTTATAACGAAATAACTGCTGCCGTTGCCGAAAACTACGAATGTGCCAACCTGATTCAACTCGCTTTAAAAATGTGCGGCAAGGATCTGAGCAATTTTGAGATCGTGTGTTTTGACGGCGGGACCAACAGCGCGCTTGAATTATTAAACGGCTCATTTTATACGCACATCCTGCAGGATGAATATACGATTGGCTACAAAGCTGCCGAACTGCTTTTACGGCAAATCAATAATCCCAAGGAAAGCATTCCGCATGTTACCGTTCCCTATCAGCTGATCAAAAAAGAAGATGTCGAACAGACCGTATCTGCTTTTTTAAGAAACGGTGAATTGAAATGAAGGTAGCAGTTGCGATTGACTCCTTCAAGGGGAGTCTGTCTTCCGTACAGGCCGGCGAAGCTGTGCGAAAAGCCATATTGAGAGTTGACCCTGACGCAACAGTACACGTGCTGCCTCTGGCAGACGGAGGCGAAGGAACCGTGGAGGCACTTTGCTCCGGGTCAGGCGGGAAAATTGTTGTCACACAGGTTACCGGGCCGTTGGGAGCGCCGGTGACAGCCCGATTCGGCATTTTGCCGGATAAAGTTACGGCTGTGATCGAGATGGCATCAGCCGCAGGAATTACCTTGGTGCCTCCAGAAAAGCGAGACCCTATGGTCACCACTACTTATGGAGTTGGTGAACTGATTCTGGAGGCAATTCGCCGCGGTTGCCGCCGCTTTCTGATAGGCATTGGCGGAAGCGCCACCAATGACGGCGGTGCTGGAATGCTGCAGGCACTGGGGCTTGATTTTACAGACAAGGAAGGACGATCCATCCCGTTTGGAACTGCAGGTTTGCAAAAGCTGCACAGTATATCAAATAAAAACGCATTGCCCGCGCTGCATAATTGTCAGTTTCGCATTGCCTGCGACGTGAGCAATCCATTGTGCGGCGAGAACGGCTGCAGTGCAGTATTCAGTCTCCAAAAAGGAGCCTCGCCGGAAGACGTCCCCAAAATGGACAAGTGGTTGTCCAACTATGCCGCCATTGCATCAAAAATAAATCCAAATGCAGATCCTGACGCACCCGGAGCGGGGGCTGCCGGAGGATCAGGCTTCGCATTCATGACTTTTACCAACGCAACACTGGAATCCGGCGTGCAGCTCGTTATTAATGAGGCCAATTTAGAAGAGTATATCCGGGAAGCGGATATCGTGGTCACCGGCGAGGGACGCCTTGACGGACAAACCGTTATGGGAAAAGCGCCTGTTGGAATCGCTTCCCTTGCAAAGAAATACGGCAAACGCGTCATTGCCTTTTCCGGATGTGTTTCGGATGACGCCAGCTTATGTAACGATTATGGGATCGATGCATTTTTCCCGATCCTGCGGAATATCTGCTCTCTTGAGGAGGCTCTTGACCCGGAATATGCAGCGCACAATTTAACGGAAACCGCATACCAGGTGTTCAGGCTTTTGAACAGTAATAGTAAGAAATAAGAAACTCCGGGATCGCTCGTAAAGGCAAACATACGCAACTAATTAGAAACTCATTAGAAAACTCATTAGAATTGCATTTTTGAGCTGAAAATGGCAAAAAGCAAAAGCTACGCGAAACGTATAGTTGGTGTAACTTTTTGTGCTGATTTAATTGATTTACCCTGTCGGGTATAACGAAAAGTGGACTTGGCTAAAAAGTCAAGTCCGCATTATTTAAAGATAAATCGTCTCGACAAGCAGGAATTTGTCACACAGGATGTTCCCTTCAGATCCGCTTCTCCAACTCATAGGCTGTGTGCCCTTTGGGATAATTCTCAAGTTTGCCTCTTGGTGTAAACCCGTTTTGGAAGAAGAAAGCGGATACCCAGTCGCAGCAATAGGACAGAATTACGTAGGCGCCTTTTTCCTTCGCTTCGCGCTCTATTTCACTGAAAAGCCAAGAGCCGATACCCTGCCTGCGATACCGTTCCTCTACCCAGATACCGTCGACAAAGGCAGTGTCGTCTTCGTCAATCCCGCAAATCACAGCAGCAATCAGATTTCCGTCCGCATCGATGAGCTTTTTGCTGAGCGTGATATATTCGTGCTTGTCAGGCACTACCTCCTCACAAAACTCACCGAGCCCCTTGTCGATGATCCTGGCGTCCTCTTTGGAGCCGGCCTTGACCTGATAATGTTCTGCAGCGGTGTTGTTTGTCGGGATGTAGTCTGGTATATCTTTGTCCAATCGTTTCGATAGAGACCAGCTAACATGCCCCATAGGGATGTCCTTGTTAATGGTAAACACATGGAATCCGTGTTTTTCGTAAAGGGGTCTTGCCATGAAATCTGCGGTTCCGAGGCACAAATAATAGCAGCTTTTTTCTCTGGCGGCGTTTTCAGCCGCGCGAATCAGCATAGAGCCGAGACCGTGATGGCGATACTGACCGTCCACCCATAGCTCGGCAAGCACCGCTCTGCCCCATGCATGAATGTTCACGATGCAGCCGCCGATGACATTTTTATCTTCATCCTCCACTTTGAAAACAAGCTGTTCTTCCTCTGTGTGAGGTTCCGATGGCGCCATTGAATCGCCATATACATTGATCTTCTCTTCGATGAAGGTTTCCTCTTCCTCGGTTAATGGCCTGATCTCATATTTTATGTTCATTTTCTTCCTCACAAATTGCGATTTGTCTATCTGTTATCTCTTGCTCCACAGCAAGCAGTCGATTTTCTTTGTATCGCTGACCCATGTATATTCCGGAAGCAGCCGGAATTTGCAGAAATCCATATCAAAGCGACTTCTGCATGCAATACATGACATGCCCTCTCGGATAATCTTCAAGCATGCCGGTCACTCTCTCATAGCCGTTCTTTTTGAAAAATCCCACATTCCAATCAAATGCTTCGATAAACATAACATCAGCACCGTTCTCCTTTACCTCCCGCTCCAACTCGACGAGGAGCTGAGAGCCGATCCCTCGATTCCGGTATTTTCCTTCCACCCACAGCGCATCGATATCTGTGCCATTCCAACCATCAACACCACCGACAAATCCGGCAATGATCCTTCCGTTCTCGTCCACGATTTTTTTACTCAGAGGGATGTATTCATGTTCACGAGGCGCAATGGTACTGTCGAATCCGTGCAATTTACCGGAAAGGATCTCCGCGTCCTTTTCATCACCGCGCTTGATCTCATATTGCCGGCAATTTGACGGCATATATCCTGCGGAAGGGCAATCAAGTCGTTTTGTGAGAAAATAGTGTTCATGCCCCTTGGGCACGTCTGTCATCGTGTCGTTGAGCATATAACCGTGTTTGTCGTAAAACGACCTTGCCTGCCAGTCAAAGGTTCCGACCATTGCGAGATAGCAACCATGTTCCCTTGCTTTTCGCTCAGCCTCCCGGATGAGCGCAGAGGCCATACCCTGTCTGCGAAACGCTTCTTCCACCCACAGGTCATAGATCGATGCCGTCTTTAGACCGTCCACAGACAAAATGCATCCGCCGAGGAGGTTCCCACTTTCATCGGTGACAATATAAACATATTCTTCCTCTGCGTCTTCTTCCGGTTGTGCGATCGCGTTGAAAGCATTGTCCGCCTGTTCTTCGATAAACTCCGTGTCGTCTTCTGAACAAGGTATCATTTCGTATTTCATCTCTGTTTCCTCCGCAAATCCCGATTTGTGTTTGTTACCGCTTGCTCCACAGCAAGCAGTCGATTTTCTTTGTATCGCTGACCCATGTATATTCCGGAAGCAGCCGGTCAAATTCGCTGATGTTCTCCCGGGCCTCATTAGTGGTAAGATAATCGGCGTACCAATTTACAATCTGATCGTACAGGGTCACCGCGTTCTGCAGCTTTTCCTCCTGTGTTTTTCCCATCAGCTCAAAGCCAAGATTCTGAAGAACATACTGGTCCCAGATGGGTTTGGACGCATCAATCGTCGCCAGCATCTTGGAACTGAACGACACCTCTACATTCCCGGTAATCCTATACAGTTCCGTGATGATCTGCTCAAAGGAATAATGCTCTGTTTTTGCCTTGGCGAACAGATCGTAGTAGTAGTCGGTCATGTTATGTCCCTCCGAAAGCTTTTCTTTTACAGTAACACGGATTTCCGATTTGTCAAGGCTCGATTGAAAATTCCGGTTGTACGCTGCAAATCGGTCGCGGAAGGCGTCCGGTTCGGTGGTAAGATGCCGGTGCGGACTTCTTCGTAGGAATCGAGACCGAAGCGATCGTGATGAGTCTTGCCTTCAGACTGAAATCATAACGGACACAAAAATGCCGGAGGAGCGTTTGCTCTTCCGGCTTATTGCATTCGTTATTTTGCGAGGAACGACCAGACGCAGTATCCGATATAGACGAGCACCAGAAGCGCGCCGTGTACACGGGAGCCCTTCTTGCGGATCAGCATCGGTACGATCAGTCCGACCATGACGAGCAGCGCCAGCGGCAGGTCGATGTACAGCGATTGCGCGGTGAAAGCGATGTTGCCGGTGATCGTTGCGGGAAGTCCGATGACGAGCAGCATGTTGAAGAGATTCGCGCCGATGATATTGCCGAGCCCCACATCGCCCTGTCCCTTGATCGAGCTTGTGACGGTGGTGACGAGTTCCGGAAGACCGGCGGGAAGTATGTGGTCGTGATTATGAACTGTATAGCCTCTGATCATCGATATGAGTATGTGCTGCTATCATTGATAGTTTTGTTAAGTCCGTTATCAACATTCACACCACGTCGTCGCTGCGCTTTGCTCTGCTGCGGCTTATTTCGCAAGCCGCTTTATTACAGCGGAAGATCACGCGCTTTCTGCGCGTACCATGATTACGATTGCTGCGGCTGTCTTTTTTGGAAACGGGCAGCGTTGTGCGCGGCTGCATGTTCGACACCCCTATAAGGAAACGGGCCTTGCAATTATGTGAGAAACAATAATGACCTGCAGGAAAGGGATTCCCACAGGTCATTTTGCAGTATGCCGATTTCCGTTTACGGCATGGCGTCGAAGACGGGCTCGTCCGGTTCGCTTTCCGGATCGATCACATAGATGATGTCGCTCGTGGACCTGCCGTTTTTGTACGGCACGTTGAACATCTTATCGTTCCAATAGAATTGGGACGTCTGTCCGCCGTCCAGGTTAAAAGCGACCTTGCAGCCGAGCGATTCCATCAGTTTCGCTTCGTTCGCAAGCGTCAAACCGTTCGAGTAGCCGGTCTTGCGGCCGTCGATCGTGACGAAGCAGTAGTGTCCGGGTTCATAGTATCCGAACACCGTGCGGGGGTTGTCTCGGTCGATGTCATGATACGCTTTATGGAAATTATCGCGTGCGGCACCGTTTTCATCCAGCAGACTCGGACCGAACTCCCATGCCTGCCATACGTTTGAAAGATCGGTTGCTTCCGGATCGAAGGAATCGGAATCGAATACAGCGACCGTGCCGTCGCGGTACAGAAGCAGGATCTGATGTCCGGACCACGGCTTCCACGGGTCCGGCGCGTACCGCTCGCCGTTCCGGATCACCAGACCGGTGCGGATATTGTAGGTATAGTAGTCGCCGTTGATCGCAACGATCGCGCCGGCATTGCGAGACATCCGCAGAAACGAAGTCCAAAGCGAGTCGCCGTTCGTGCCGAATTTTCCGTCCCAGCTTGCGGTGCGCAGCGCTTCGATGTTCTGCACATGGATGTCCGTCACAAAATAGATCAGGCGTCTGCTGAGAGGCGTGCTGTCATAGCGCGTGACCTCGATCGAGACGGTGTCGCTTTTGTAGCTCATTTCCGTTTTGACATGCCCTTCGCCGGTGTAAAATCCGTCGTATCGGTCGCCGAGCAGACCTTCCGGCGTCGGCTCCGGCGTGGGCTCCGGCGTCGGTGTGGGTTCCGGCGTCGGCGTCGGCGTGGGCTCAGGCGTTTCGATCAGCTCGACCTCAACGACCTCCTCGACCACAGCCGTCGGTTCGGCGGGCGGTTCGGTCGGCGCAGGCGTTTCCGCGGGGACGTTCGTCTCCTCGACGTGCACGCAAGCGATCGCCGCGCAGATCAGCACAGCGATCGTGAACAGGGAAAAGAATTGTTTCAGTGCTTTCATAGCATCCTTTCTTTACAGGACGGCGCACACGCTCCCCAAGGTGCGACGCTGCCCGAAGCGACGGTTCAACGGTCTGTTCTTTGGTCAGAAAATTCTTCCGAGCAGACAGTTCATCTTTAGTTGTATGCGAAACGGCGCAAATCCATCCGCAGAAACGGGAGGAACCAGCGCGTCGGCGTCGTAATACGAAGGGAAGTCCTCCTTTGGGATCCAATAGCTTCCGGTCCACCAGGTCAGATTCCGCTTCAGCGCGCCGGTGTTGTCAAACACGGCGCTCATATCGTAAAGCGTGCAGAGCCGGACCGAATACAGCGACCGCAGCTTGAGCTTGAGATACGGACTTTCCATCTCCAGCACATAATACGAATCGGTCAAGCCGTCCCCGTCGGTATCCTTGCGATCCAGGATCATCATGGTGTGACCGGTTTTCGTTGCAATGATATCGCCGGTATCGCCCGCATCGAGCGGAAGCTTGTTGTCGTCCAGCCGATGGTGATAGCCGGACTCGAAGATCTTCTTGCGCGCGCTCGTTCTGCCGATGTGCAGACCCGCCTGCTTATAGACCCATTCGATGATCGTGCCGCAGTTCATGCCGTAATGCCGATAGGTCCCCGCGCTGTCCTTCTCCATGGTGCGCAGTCGCGTGCCCCACCCGGGGGAGACCCCCCATTCCTCCTGCAGGGTATAGTTGCCCTTCGGCTGATAGGACAGCGTCATGCTGTAGCCCGCCAGATCGGACAGCAGCGTCATACCGATGTTTCCGACCGACATGCGCGTGTAGATGCCCGCATCCGTTGCGCTCTTTGCGATCCGCGCATTGAATGCGTCGATGGTGTCGCCGTTTTTCGCGAGGAAATCCTCCATCGGTTCTGTCAGATGACCGAGACCTTCTGCTTCCGTGACGTATCGGAATCCGGATTCGACGACGAACGGCGCCGCTTCGCTGACCATGCCGTTTTTGTTGCGAACGCGCAGACAGTATGTACCGTCTGTTTTGAAGAAGGAGAAACCGAATCCGTCGCACGGACGCCAGTCGGGATGCTCCGCCTCCGGGATCACATCCGTTGTCGTGACGCAGTACGCCGTCACCCATTGATCCGCCCGGAACGTGACGATCGCGCCGTCCGTTCGGACCTCAAGGACCGAGGGGGAGGTCAGAATGTCCGCCGCAGCGGCCGCAAACGGCAGCAGGGCGAGGACAGCTATGAGAATGGATAAAGCTCGTTTCAGATGTTTCATGCTTTTATTTGTGCCGCGGACTGTCCTTGAAGAAGGCGCGCATCCAGAAATACCGCTCGTGCTCGCGCCAACCGTGCTCGGTCTCCTGCCATACGGTGCGGTCGCAGATGCAGTTCGGGAGATGCTCCTGCAGCGCGTTGTGGTCCTCGATCGTAAACTTGTTGTGGGAATAGTACAGCCGTTCAAGCGAGGTCATGGAATAGAACGGCGAGAGGTCGCTGATGTAGTTGGTGCAGATGTTCAGGTCCTTCAGGTTCGTAAGCTCCGACAGCGGCGAAGCGTCGCTGATGCGGTTGATGAACAGCTCCAGATAAATGAGATCGTGCATCCCGGAAAGCGGCGTCAGGTCGGAAATCCGGTTGTCCGCAAGGATCAGGACCTGCAGCTTTGTGAGCCCTGCAAGGCAGGAGATGTCCTCGATGTGCTGATGCCCGAGGTCCAGCGCGACGAGCTCGGTGCAGTACTGGATCGGCTGCAGCTTTTCCGAGGTCAGCCGGTATTTCATTTCGTCGGCTGATTTGCTGCTGCGCGTGGTATACGCAATTGCATCCGTGCGCAGCTTGCCCCAGAAGCCGAGGCTGATCTCCCAGACGATGCCCTTGTCCGGAAACTCGTCCCGCAGCGCCGCCATCGTTTTGTCGTCCAGTCCGCAGCCGACCATTTCCGTATGCGTGAGCTTCGGCAGCCAGGAAAGCACGCGGCGCAGCTCGTCGACGTCCGTGATCTTGATCTTTGTCAGATCGAGCGTTTCGGTGTTCTCGTCGAGTTCGATGCCCTGATAGGTAAACCGATAACGGCAGTCCACTTCCAGTCCCGGCGCAGCGGCGCGAAACGCGCCGGCAAGCGTGGGATCCTCGCGATCGCCGAGCTTAACGGTTTTGAGCTGCGGAAGAAACGGCAGCGCGGCGGCAAGCGTTTCGGGCGCGGGCGACGCCTGATCGGACAGATCCAGCGTGTCGGCGTTCGGCAAAAGCTCCGTTCCGTAGATCGAAACCGAGTAATCCGCCATACCCTCCGGCAGCAGCGCAGCATCCTCCGCGAGCTCCTCCGGCGAACGCGCGCCGAGCCGGACCGTCTGGAGCGACGCAAGATACGGCAGCGCGGCGGCGATATCCGCGACGGTGCAGCCGCACTCCGGATCCGTGACCGAAAGCTCGGTCGTGTACGGCGAAACATAGAGCGAACCGACCGAAACCTCGTACCGGAACTCCAGCGCGGGGTATGCTTCGATCAGAGCGGCGGTCTCTTCATTGGTGAGCGCGCCTTCGGCAATGTCGACCGAGCGCAGCGCGGGATATTCCGCTATCCGCGCACGCACCGTATCCAAATCGGTTTTTTCGGCAATCTGGATCGAGTAAACCGGCTCGGGCGACGGCGTCGCAAGGTCGATCACTTCCTCCTGCGGCTGCGCAGCCGAGACGGGCGGTTCCTGCGCGTGACAGGCAACCGATACGGAAAGCGGCACAGCGACTGCGATCGCTGTCAGCAAAACACCAAAGGATTTCTTCATTTGATTCAGCCCTTTCGTTTTCGAATCAGCAGAGCAATGCCGGCGATCACGACCATCATCAGAACGCCGCCCGCCGCAAGCCAGATGACCGGACGCGCGCTGTCGGCGGGAGCCGGCTGCCGCTCGGATCCCGTGCCTGAGAACGTCGGATCGGGCGCCGCGGCTTGGGACGGCTTGGACGATACCGTCGCCGCATCCCGGATCGGCAGCGGCGTCGGCGTGGGTTCGGGCGTGGGCTCGGGCGTCGGTTCCGGGGTCGGTTCCGGCGTCGGCTCGGGCGTCGGCTCCGGGGTCGGCTCCGGATAGAGGTAGGTATGCTCAAACATGTTGTTGATCCCGGTATCCAGTCCGACCGTCGTGAAAACGAGACCGAACCGTTCGAGGCTGTTCTCGTTCTGATTGTCGCACAGATGATTCCAGGTTCCGTATTTTCTGTACTGCGACTGATGGCACTGATACGCTTCCTGCGCAACCTCCCAGCCCGTTCTGCCTCCGAACGCTTCGAGCGGCTCCGTCGCCGTGATAAAGATCGGATTCTCTTCGGCAAGATGCAGATACAGCTTTTTGACCTGCCACACGCCGTACGCTTCGACCGACTGCGGATCGTACGAGGGATCGGCCGCGTCAACGACCGCAAGACGCGCTGCCGCGGCAACGATCTTGTGCTGCCAATGTCCGTATTCGCCGTTGTCGTCGTGCGTGACCAGGACTTCCGGCTTCAGACGTCTCAGACGCCGGACGATCTCGCACTCGACATCGCCGACGAGAAAATCCTGCTTATACTTTTCCCGGTACGACATCGGAATATCGGGAAGTCCTGCCATCATCGGATAGGTGCGCAGTCCCATGATCCACGCGCCGTTCAGCGCTTCCGTCCGGCGGATGCGCTCTCGCGTTGCCATGTATAAAATGGAGCCCTCGAATCCGTATTCGGCGCCGTAGGTCGGAACGATGTTGCCCATAAACAGCGTGTCGTCGTCCGGATGCGTGGCGATCACCAGAAAATCAAGCTTGTCGGGCGTCGGACGCCAAGGGTGAAAATCGGAAGGAGCGCTTCCGGAAAACGCCATAAGGGTATAGAGAAACGACTTTTCCGATACCTGAAGGCGCACGCCGTGCACATCGTCTTCGATCGCAATGCAGCAGTTCCAGTACCGTTCTCCTTCGCGGCTTTCGATCACGTTTCCTCTTTGATCGAGAAGAAGGACCGTATACGGACGCGGCTCGATGCCGTCGCCGTTCTTTTCGTTGTCCGTCCAGCTGTAGCAGACATAGTCTACGTCCGCATCGTCCCAGGTGATCGAGACCCATCCGTCCGCTTCGATCGTATGCTTTTCTTTTTCGTTGAAATTGGCGAGCCACGATCGCAGATGCTTGCTCTTTACATTGCAGCCATATTCGCACTGCGCGGTCACGTCCGTCGACGCGTCGTCGTCGGTCTCTGCAAAAGCTGTTCCCGTGCCAGCAAACAGCATCGCACAGGCAAGAAGCAGAGCTGTGTAATACAAAAAAAGTCGTTTCATGTTGAATCCTGTCCTCTTATCTGTAATATACCACTTTTTCGTTTGGGTTGTCAACCGAACGCACCGTTTCGCAGGCGCAGAAAACCGCCGGTCGGGATGGTCCCGACCGGCGGTCGTTCGTTTCGAATCAATGTGTTCAGACGCGGCAGACGTCGACCCATTCGGCGTTGGGACAGGCGCGTTCCAGCTCCGCGATCGTGAGCTTTACCGCGCTGTGGTCCGTGCCCGCGGCGGGGTAGACGGTCTCGTGCAGCTTCAGACTTTCGTCGAGGTACACGGTCACGTTTTCGTTCACGCCGAAGGGACACACGCCGCCGACCGCATGCCCGATCAGCGGTTCGACCTGCTCGGGCGGGATCATCTTCGCTTTTTTCGAGAAGCGCGCCTTGTACTTTGCGTTGTCGATGCGCGCGGTGCCCTCCGCAAGGATCAGTACGGGCGCGTCGCCCTGCAGAAAGGAGAGCGTTTTTGCGATCATGCCGGGTTCGCAGCCCAAAGCCTCCGCCGCTTCCGCAACCGTTGCGCTGCTGTGCGCGGGAAGGATGATATGATCCTCGAATCCTCTTTCTCTGAGATAGCTTCTTGCCCGTTCCAGCGACATCTTTCGTTTCCCCCGCGTGATTTTTGATCAGTATACCGCAGTTTTCCGCAAATGAAAAGACTCTTTTTGCCGGGCGGAGGGTATTTTCGAAAACGGCTTGCAATTTCAACCGCGCACTGTTATACTCTTGCAGAAAAATACCGTTCAAAAGGACTGTGGAATATGATTACCGGAGAAAAACGTAAGGTCCTCTTTCAGAAAAAGGACAAGCTCGCCGTCGCCGAGCAGGCGATCGAGGCGCAGCAGGCGCGCGCTTCGGCACCGCAGAACGGAGACGAAGCGTTTTATGAGGAGCTTCTGGAGTTCGCCGTTTCGCTTGCGAATAAGCTGCAGGCATGCGGCGCGGAAACGTACCGCGTGGAGGAGACGATCAATCGCGTCGTCGCGGCGTACGGCGTAGAGCGCGTGGACGCATTCGTCATTCCGAGCTGCGTTATGGCGAGCCTCGAAACCGACGGCGGTCGGATCATCACGAAGATCCGAAGGCTGAAGAGCGGCGAAACGATGCTGGACGGCATCGAACGCTATTCCTCGCTGAGCCGCCGTATTTGTATGGAAAAGCCGGACATGCAGGAGGCAAGACGGCTTTTGCGGGAGACCGAAAAAAAGGTCTGCCGCTATCCGATTCTGATTTATTATCTGGCGGCGTTTCTGATCGGCGCGGGCTTCGGGATCTTCTTCGGCGGCGGGATCATGGAAGCGCTTGCGGCGGGCGTCAGCTGCATGGCGATCGGCGCGTCGCTGAAGTTTATGGCTAAGCTGCACGCGAACACGTTCTTTACGTCCTTTGTCTGCAGCTTTATTCTCGGCATCGCCGCAAATCTGCTGACGGCGATCGGGCTCTGCAAGAACGCGGACATCGCGGTCATCGGCGCGATCATGCTGCTGGTGCCGGGCTTTCTGTTCACGAACAGCCTCAGAGACGTCATTTACGGCGACACGATGTCGGGACTCAACCGCCTTGTGCAGGTGCTGATCATCGCGGTCGCGCTGGCGTTCGGAACGAGCTCCGGCGTATCGCTGACGCGGCACTTCTTCCCGGAGATCGCCGCGGGCATGGCGCCGATCGACCATCCGCTGTACATCCAGTGCATCGCGGGGCTTTTGGGCACGCTCGGCTTCGGACTGATGTTCAATATGCACGGGCGGGGCATTCCGTTCGCGCTTCTCGGCAGCATCATTTCGTGGCCGGTCTGCGTGCTTGCGATGCGGCTCGGACTTGCAGAACCGGTCGCGTACCTTCTGGGCGCCGCGGCGTCGTCCTTCTATGCGGAGATCATGGCGCGCATCCGCAAGTTCCCGGCGACGAGCTATCTGATGTGCGCGCTCGTGCCGCTGATCCCCGGGTCCGGCATCTATTATACGATGGACTTCATTCGGCGCAGCATGCTCGCCGAGGCGTACGACAAGGGCATGGCGACGGCGGCGATCGCTGGATCGATGGCGGTCGGCGTGCTGCTCGTTTCCACCGGCTTCCGCATGTGGAGCGTTTGGAGAAGCAACCGCAAATTAAAAATCAAAGCATGATCTGCAAACCGGTCCGATCGAGGGACCGGTTTTTTGCCGTTTGACAGCGGCGCGGATCGGCGGTATGATGAGATTCACGGGAGGGGAATTGTATGAACATTGAAACGAAACGCGATATCCTGGACATTCTGAACATGCCGGAGGAGGCGTTTTTGCGCGACGTGCTGCCGCAGGCGGCGAAAACGCGCGAGACGGTTTTCGGGGATCGCATCCTGTTAAGCGGCATGATCGGCTATACGAACGTATGCAAAAACCAATGCCTGTACTGCGGCATGCGCGCGGGCAACAGCGCCCTGAAACGCTTTCGCGTCGCGCCGGAGGACGTGATCGCGCTCGGCACAAACGCCGCGGCGCACGGCTATCGACGCATCTTTCTGATCGCGGGCGAGGACCCGAAGTACGGGTTTGACGGACTTTTGAACATCGTGAGAGCGTTTAAGGACGCGGGCATGTTTGTGTCGCTCGCGTGCGGCGAGTTCGACCGCGCGCAGTATGCGGAGCTCAAAACCGCCGGCGCGGACGAGTATGTGCTGAAGTTCGAGATGTCGAACCCCGAAAGCTTCAACCGACTGAATCCTTCTACGACGTTCGCCCGCCGCATGGAGGCGATCGAAACGATCCGCGGTCTCGGGCTGATGCTTGCGTCCGGCAACATCATCGACTGGCCGGGACAGACCGCGGAGGAGCTAGCCGACGACATCCTTTTGATGAAAAAGCTCGGGATCTCCTGGGCACCGGTGATTCCGTACCTGCCCGCGCTGAACACGCCGCTTTTCGAGACGCATCACCGCGGCAGCCTTGAAAAGCTTTACAAGGAGATCGCGATCCTGCGTCTGATGATGCCCGCGATCCGCATCACCGCGCAGCAGCCGGGCGCGGACCTCAAGAAGGGACTTTCCGATCCGGAGGCGAACGACGCGGCGATCCGCGCGGGCGCGAACCTGCTCTTTTACGACCTGCTGCCGGATCCTTTGGCCGCGGATTTTCGCGTGATCGACGAGCGGCACATCACCGGACCGAAGCACGCCGAAGTGCTTTCCGAACGCTTCGGCTACGAGATCGACACGAACGCATAACAAAAAAGGAGCCCTCGGGGCGTACTCCGTAAAGAAGTTGCTTTGAGGTTTCAATCACCGTCTCAAAAGGATATGAGACAGGCGTAACCACAACGGTCACGCCTGTTTTGTCTTTTGGATTTTGTGGGGCAAAATCCGATGTTCGTTATGAATGTGGATAAGGATGCATCCCCACCTCATCCGACCTCGCTTCGCTCAGCCACCTTCCTCTCAAGGGGACGGCTTTTTCTGCCCTCTCGGCATCTCCGCAAACCGGAATTTGTCGCTTATTTCCATTCTTGGCTAAGGATTCGCATCATTATAAAATCGCTGTACTCATCGTTATAATAATATGCCTCTTCCAAAATACCTTCCTGCTTGAAACCGATTTTCTTGTAGAATTCCAGTGCATCTGTATTCAACCCTACCACGCCGATCGAGACACGATGCATCTCATACTCATGAAATGCCATGTCCAGCATGATGCGGATTGCTTCCGAACCATATCCTTTATGCTGCATTTCAGGGTCTGGAATAATAATCGTCAGATCGGTTTGGTGCCACGCGGGAAACATACGGAGCAAACCGGTCTCGCCAATAATATTACCGTCAAGATCAGTAATCGTAAACCAAACCGAGTCTTCCGATTTGTGGCTGACGTTAATAGTTCTTTTCTCCTCTTCTTCGTCGGTTGTCTTCTCAAATCCGCATTGAAACATAACCTGCGGCTGATTAAACCAATAGGCGAAAAACGGAGCGTCTTCTTCTCTTTGCCTGCGCAGTATAATCTTTTTTCCTCTTATTTCTTCATGCTTCATATGGCCTTGCAGTCCTCTCTTTTATCCCGATAAACTCCGATTTGTTTTGGTCATTATACTATTGTTGACCGACGTAGTCAATTACCTTGCACTTGAGACAGAAGGAGGCGCTTCCTTACGAAGTGCCTCCTTCTAGAGGCTCCTTTTGTGTTCTTGGGATCAGACGAGTTTTTCGCCGTTCACATAGAGGGAGTAGCCGTTAGCGACGATCGAGGACGCGTCGCCGGTGAACGAGGTGACGTATGTGTCCGCGGTCAGCGTCCAGGTCGAGGTCGCGTCGAGCGTGACGTGCACCGTGCCGATGTCCGTACTGACCGTTTCGCCCTTCGCGTTGTTGATCTCGCCCGAGATCGCGCCGGTGAATGCCGAGCCGTCGGAGAGCGTGAGCGTGAGCTCCGAATCGCTGCCGACAAGGATCGTGCCGGACAGCGTCTGCGCCTTGGCGTTCAGCGTCGCAATGTTCTTTGCGCCGCTCCAGCCGTCCGCGCATACCGAAAGCAGGATGTTTGCGGGGTCTTCGTTCGTGATCGAAATGCCCGAAAGCTCGATGACCGCGTTCGTGTTCGTCACATGGAAGACGTGACCGCTAAGGCTTTTCAGAATGCCGCCGGTCATGGAGAACAGGGACGTGCCGGAATCGGCGTCGCCCGACATGGACTGATAGAGCATGACCGAATCGAGGAACGACGCATTGCCGTTGCGCTTGGTGTTGTTCGCGGAAAGCGTGCAGTTTTCGAGCTTCACGCTGTTCTTGCCCTCAATCACGACACCCTCGGAAAGATTCGAAATGAGCGCCGCATCGGACACCGTGATGTCCGCCGTCGAATAGATCGCGGGGGAGCCGAGCCCGTTCGAAGTGTAGGTTCCGCCGCTGACGACGACCGTGCCGCCGCCGCGGTCGGTGCGGATCGGCGCCGAGGACTGCCCGGAGGTGGTGATCGTGAGATCGTTTGCGTATGTCGTGCCGCCGCCGGTCGTCATGATGCCGCCCGAGCCGGAACCTGTCGTGGTGATCACGGTGTCGGAGATCGTCACGGTCGTGCCGTCGCCCGCCGCGCCGTTTCTGCCGCCGTTGCCGCCGTAGCTGAACACGCCGTTCGCCCCGGACGCCGACGTTTCGATCGTGCCGCCGCTGATCGTGACGTTCGCGCCGCCCTTACAGAGAATACCGGCGTTCAGCCCGTAAAAGTTGCTGGCATCGCCGCCGTTCGAATCGCCGGTCTTCCGGACCGTCGGGTTTTCGAGCGTGACCGATTCGGTCGTGCTGATCAGCAGCGCGTTCTCATTTGCCGCGGTGCTTGCATAGGTCTTGCCGGACTGCGTCTCCGTCGCCGTGATCTCGTTTGCCGCGGTGTAGCTGACGTCCGCCGCGCTGCCGCCGTGCCCGTCCTGCGGAGGCTGACCGTTGCCGTGACCGCCGTGTCCGCCCTGCGGAGGTTCGCCCTGCGGAGGCTGACCGTTGCCGTGACCGCCGTGTCCGCCCTGCGGAGGTTCGCCCTGCGGAGGCTGACCGTTGCCGGGACCGCCGTGATCGCCCTGCGGAGGTTCGCCCTGCGGGGGCTGACCGTTGCCGGGATCGCCCTGCGGCAGTTCGGGCATACCCTCAGACGGTTCGCCGAACGTCAGTCCGCTTTCGGGGACGTCGGCAGATGCGGCGGGGTCTGCGCTTTCCGCAGCGTCCGACTCTGCCGAAAGCGCAGTGTTTCCGCTTGTGCAGGCGAGCAGCAAAAGACATCCCAAAAGAAGGGAACAGGCGGAAATGATCCATTTATGTTTCATGATGATTCTCCTTTCTCGTAAGGCGCTTTGACCTTTTCTGCGTATATCGTATCCCGCGAACCTTATACGAGATTAAAATCGCAAAAAATGTCCTGAAAAAAAGATCCTCACAAAGCAGAGGATCTTTCAAAGCATTCAGATCAAAGTCACGCGCCGGAGGCGATAAACGAATATACGCAGTAGCCGATATAGCCTAAAAGCAGCAGACCGCCCTGCACGCGCGAGCCCTTTTTGCGCAGAAGCATCGGCAGAATCAGCGCGCTCATCGCGAGCAGCGCAAGCGGCAGATCGAGGTAGAGCGACTTCGCAGTAAAAGCGACGTTGCCGGTGATCGTGGCGGGAAGCCCGACAACGAGCAGCATATTGAACAGGTTCGCGCCGATGATGTTGCCGAGTCCCACGTCGCCGCGACCTTTGATCGAGCTGGTGACGGTCGTGACAAGTTCCGGAAGCGAGGTGCCGAGCGCGATCATGGTGACGGCAATGACGCGGTCCGGCACGCCGATCGCCTTCGCCAGCAGCTGACCGTTTTCCACGAGCAGGTTTGCGCCGACGAACAGCGCCGCGGCGGAGACCACGAGCATCAGAAGCGCGCCCCACATGGGCATAATCTTTTCGGTCTCATCGTATTCCGCTTCGCCGTCGCTGTCCTTGAACTTGATCGAAAGGAACGCATAGACGCAGAAACCGAGGATCAGCACGATGCCGATCACGCGTCCGATCCGTCCGACATAGCCTTCGCCGATCGGCGGGGTTAAGAGCACAGATACGAACAGCAGCACGGCGGTCCCGACAAAGAACAGCATGCGCCAGCTGACGGAGTTTCTCTTAACCTCTTTTGTCGGACGGATGAGCTGACCGATGCCGGCGATCAGCGCCGTGTTGCAGATGATGCTGCCGAGAGCGTTTCCCACGCTGATTTCGGGCGACTGCGCGCGTCCGACCGCCGCGGTGGTGGAGACGAGAATCTCCGGAAGCGTCGTGCCCAAGGATACGATCGTTGCGCCGACGACGATCTCGGGGATCTTCAATCGCTTTGCGATTGCGACCGCCGCGTCGACGAACTTATCGCCCGCAACGCAGATGAGTCCCAGTCCTGCAAGGAACAGGACGATTGTCCAGAAGAGGGAATCGGGTACGGAAAATGACATAGTTACCTCCTGTTTGCATGAAAAAAGAGGCTTTCATGCATAACGAAAATGCATAAAAGTCTCGCACATTCTGACCGGCAGCGGGATATGATCCGTGCTGACGCCGCAGGCCACGCTTTCGCGTCGGCTACTCCCTTTTATGAAAAATATTATATGTTAACTTTTTTCAAACGTCAAGTGCGAATTGTGGCAAAAAGCGTTCGCATCTGTTATAATCAAAACTGGATATTTATCTGAACAGGAAAGGTATGATCGATATGGACGTACAAAATCCCATCTATGTCACGGGACATAAGAATCCGGATACCGATTCGATCGTCTCCGCGATCGCATACGCTGCGCTGATGAACGCGCTGGGCGAACGGCGCTACACGGCGGCGCGGCTCGGAACGGTCAGCGACGAGACGGCGCACATTCTCGAACGCTTCGGCGTGCCTGCGCCCGAGCGGATCTACAACGTCCGCACGCAGGTCCGCGATCTGAACTTCGACCGCCCGCCGGTTTTGTCGAGCGCGGTCACGGTACGCCGCGCCTGGGAAACGATGCTGAAGGGCGAAGGCGAAGCGACGTTCCTGCCGGTCGCGGGGGAGGACGGAAAGCTGATGGGCATGGTCACCACCGGCGACATTGCGGCATTCGACCTCGAATCATCGGAAAACCCGTACATCCATGAGATTCCGCTGTTCAATCTCGTTTCAAACCTGGACGGCAGGCTCTGGGACCGCAACAGCGGCGTTACGGCGGTTTCCGGCAAGCTTCTGATCGCCGTGCCGCAGACCGGCGCGGAAGCGTCCTTCCCGTCCGACACGATCGTCGTGGCGGGCAGCGATCCCAAGATCATTCAAGCGGCGCTTTCGGCAAACGTCGCCTGCATCGTGATCTGCGGCGCCTCGTTCGACGGCGCGCTTCTGGAGCAGGCAAAGGACACGGTGATCATCACGACGCCGTTCGACGCGTACCGCGCAGCGCGGCTGATCATCCAGTCCGTACCGGTCCAGCGCATTCTGCCGGGAACGGAGACCGTTTCCTTCCATTTGAACGACTATGTCGACGACGTGCGCGAGCAGACGCTGAAATCGCGCTTCCGGAGCTATCCGATCCTCGATGAGAACGACCGCGTCGTCGGAACGCTCTCGCGCTATCACCTGCTGCGGCCGAACCGCAAGCAGGTCGTGCTCGTCGACCACAACGAGCTCAGCCAGTCCGTCGACGGGCTCAATGAAGCCGAGATCCTTGCGATCATCGACCACCACCGCCTTGCCGACGTGCAGACCGGCGCACCGATCTATGTGCGCAACGAACCGGTGGGCGCGACCTGCACGATCGTCGCAACGATGTTTCAGGAGCGCGGCGTGATGCCGAACCGCAGCATTGCGGGGCTGCTTGCCGCGGGCATCGTGTCCGATACGATCTTCTTCAAGTCGCCGACGGCGACCCCGCGCGACCGCGTGATGGCGGAGCGCATGGCGGCGATCGCCGGCGAATCGCTCGAAGCGCTCGGGCGCGATATCTTCACGCCGTCCGCAGCAGGCGACGCCGACGCGCGGAAGATGGTCCTTTCGGATTTCAAGCATTTCGTGATCGCGGGGCACCGCCTCGGCATCGGACAGATCAACTGTATCGATTCGACGGAGCTATTAAAGCGGCGCGACGAGTTTCTTGCGGTCATGGAGCAGATCAGAAAGGAACGCGAGTTCGATATCCTGCTTCTGATGCTGACCGACGTTCTGAAGGAGGGCACCGAGCTGCTTTCGGTCGGCGATCTTGATACGGTCGAGGAAGCGTTCAACGTCAAGATCAAGGACAACACCGTATTTCTGCCGGGCGTGCTTTCGCGCAAGAAGCAGATCGTTCCGACATTATCCGTGCTTTGGGGGTAAAAACCATGCAGATTCGCATCAACGGCATTCCCGCGGAGGTCTCTGCGGGCGAAAGCTTAAAGGACATCGTCCAACGGCTCGGTCTCGATACCGACAGCTTAAAAACGCGCCCGATCGCCGCGGACATCGCGGGCGAGGTGTTCACGCTGAACTATGTTCCGATGCGTGAAAAGGAGCAGAGCGACAATCCGACCACCTTCCGCATGCGCAAGGCGATCCGCAAGGGCGGCGGCGAGGTCAGGCTGATCCTGTACAGGGAGAGCCGCGGAAGAGCGATCTATGAGCGCACGATCATCTATATCTTTTTCCTTGCAATGCGCGAGCTGTTTCCGAACGCGCACGCGAAGGTCAATTACGCGATCGGTCCGTCGCTGGATATCTCCGTGGACATGGAGCCGCAGTTCACACCGGACAATCTGGAAACGGTGCGCGCAAAGATGCGTGAGATCGTTGAAGCCGATTATCCGCTCGTGCGCAGACGGCTTGACATCGACGAAGCGGTCCAGCTCTTCGAGCGCGACGGGCAGGAGGACAAGGTGCGGCTTTTACGGTGGCGGCAGTTCACCTATTTCGACGTGTACGCGCACGGCGACTATGCCGACTACTTCTACGGCGAGATGCTGCCCTCCACCGGCTACGCGAAGGTGTTCGATCTCCAGTTCCGTCCGGGCGGACTGTTCCTTTTAAGACCCTCGGACGCGGACGCGGACGTTGCAACGCGCTATGTCTATATGCCAAACCTTTCCAAGGTCTTTGCGCGGTCGGATCAATGGGCGGACCTGATGCACTGCCGCTGCGTTGCGGACCTCAACGACATGGTTGAAAACGGCAGCGTGCGCGAGCTGATCCGCGTCAACGAAGCGCTGCACGAGCGCCGGTTTGCGGAGATCGCGACCGGGATCGTCAACCGCGGCGCGCGCGCCGTGCTGATCGCGGGACCTTCGAGCTCCGGCAAGACGACGAGCGCAAACCGTCTTGCGACCCAGCTCCGCGTACTCGGCAGAACGCCGATCCTCCTTTCGCTCGACGATTACTACATCGACCGGAAGTTCATCAAGCCGGACGAGAACGGCGAGATCGACTACGAGCACATCAACATGATCGACGTCGAGCAGTTCAACATCGATCTTGAGCGGCTTCTCTCCGGCGAACGCGTCGAGATCCCGCACTTCGATTTCAAGACGGGCTCACGGCAGATGCTCGGGCATTTCGTAAAGCTTTCGGAGGACGCAATGCTGATCATCGAAGGCTTGCACGGACTGAATCCGATGCTGCTGACCCCGCGCATCGACAAGAAGCTGATCTTCAAGCTCTATGTGTCGGCGCTGACGACCCTGAACCTGGACGACCACAACCGCATTCCGACGACCGACGTGCGGCTTCTTCGCCGCATGGTGCGCGATTACGAGACGCGCGGCGCGACCATCGAGCGCACGCTCGGCATGTGGGATTCCGTCAAGCGCGGCGAACAGCGCTGGATCTTCCCCTACCAGGAGAGCGCGGACGAGATCATGAATACCTCGCTCGTCTATGAGCTTGCGGTGCTGAAAAAGCACATCTATCCGCTTCTCAGGGACGTCGATTCTTCGAGCCCGTGCTATGACGAGGTCATCAACATCATCAAGTTCCTGAACTATATCTCGGACGCCGCCGTGGAGGATGAGATCCCGCCTACGAGCATCCTGCGCGAGTTCGTCGGCGGCAACGCGTTCTATCGCTGAGGAGGCAGCATGCGCAATACATTCGGAAAACTGTGCCTGATCATTGCGACGCTGCTGCTGCTGTTCTCCGCCGCGTTCTTTACGGTCTCGCTGATCCTCAAGGACAACGATCTCATCGGCAAGCTCTATAAGGATCCGGAGATCCGCGAGCAGGCAGAGGCGGCAACCGGCATCGACCGACCTTCGGAACTGGAAAACGCAACGATCGTGCTGCTGGAATACATGCGCGGCGAACGCGTGAACATCAAGGTCGGCGGGACCGTGGACGGCACGCCGCGGGACGACCTCTTTTCAATCGAAAAGGAGGTCGTGCACATGGCGGAGGTGCAGACGCTTTGGCTCGGGCTGGAAGCGTTTGCAAAGCTTGCGCTGCCGGTTGCGGTCGTGCTGCTGGCTGTGGGATTTCTGCTCATCGAGCGCGGCAAAAAGCGCGCGATCCTGTCCTCGGGTCTCTTCTGGGGCTGCGGGATCCTCGGCGGGATCCTGGCATTTTTGGGCATTTGGGCGATTCTGGACTTTTCCAGCTTCTGGACCGTGTTCCACTTTTTGATCTTCCCGAAGACGCTTTTCCGGTACCTGTCCGCCGGCGGAACGGTGCAGGCGATGAACGAGCTGAACTGGGTGCTGCCGAGCAACAGCATCATGGTAAACATGCTGACGCCCATCTTCCCGTCACTCGTGCTGCGCTGCACGATCAGCGTTGTGCTGGAGATCGCCGTTCTGGTCATCGCCGCCGTGTTCATTCGCTTTGCGTGGCGCAAACAGAACAAGCCTTCGCCGGTCGCGGACGTTGTTGTGATCGAGCGTGACGAGAATGAGCCGATCCCGATCAAGGGACCGGACCTTGTGCTTGCGCATACGCTCAGCAACGTGCCGGTCAGCAAGCGTGAAGAGGTCCTGCGCCGCGTCAAAAACGGCGAGCCGGTCACGGAAAAACAGTCGACTCCGGTCAGGGAACACCTTCTTGATCCGATTTATCCGAAGGAGGGAACAACCCCGCAGGCTCCTGAACAGACCGCTTCCCCCGCACAGGAGAGCCAAGCGCGCGCGGAGAGCGAAGAAACTCCGCAGTCTTCCGAAAAGACCGCTTCCCCCGCACAGGAGAGCCGGAAACCAGCGGAGGAGGTTGACCGCGGCGCTTCGGAGGAAACGGTATGAGCTATGACAGCATCGCCGCCCGAAAGCAGGCGGCACTGATCGAACGCGGGCATGCGACAGTCCTTGCGATCGAGAGCTCCTGCGACGAGACCGCCTGCGCGATCGTGCGCGACGGACGCGAGGTTTTATCTAACGTCGTGCACACGCAGATCCCGCTGCACCGGAAGTACGGGGGCGTCGTGCCGGAGCTTGCAAGCCGCAACCACGTCGAGCGCATCGGCGCGGTGGTAGAAAAGGCGCTTTCCGACGCGTGCCTGACGCTGAACGACGTCGACGCGATCGCGGTCACCTGCGGTCCGGGGCTTGTCGGCGCGCTGCTGGTCGGCGTGAGCTACGCAAAGGGGCTTGCGCTTGCCGGGAATCTTCCGCTGATCGGAACGAACCATATTTTAGGGCACATTGCCGCAAACTATCTGACATTTTCGGATCTCGTTCCGCCGTTTACGGCGCTCATCGCGTCCGGCGGACACAGCCATATCGTGCGGGTGCACGATTACGACCGCTGCACGCTGATCGGCAGAACGCGCGACGACGCTGCGGGCGAGGCGTTCGACAAGGTCGCGCGGGTCCTGGGGCTTCCGTATCCCGGCGGTCCGGAACTGGAAAAGCTTGCAAAGCAGGGCGATCCGAAGTCGTTCCGCTTCCGCTCCGCGTTCAACGAGCGCGATGACGAATACGACATGAGCTTTTCCGGACTTAAGACCGCGGTCATCAACCTTTTACACACCGCCGAACAGAAAGGCGAAACGGTCGACCGTGCGGACGTCGCGGCAAGCTTCCAGTACGAGGTCGTTTCGATCCTGTCCGACAAGGCGGTCCGCGCAGCCGACGATACGCTGGTGCTGGCGGGCGGCGTGTCGGCGAACGCCGCTTTGCGCGACATGCTCGCAAGAAAGGCAAAGAAGAAGGGGATCCGCTTCTGCTGTCCGGAATGGACGTACTGCACCGACAATGCCGCGATGATCGGCAGCGCCGGTTTCTATCTTTTGATGAAGGGACACCGCGACGGACTTGACCTCAACGCGACGCCGTATCTGTCCGTTGTGTAAAAAGGAGCTTATGAAAGCATTCGCAAGATCGAAGGACATCAACATGCTCGAAGGACCGCTTTTAGGCAAGGTCTTTCTGTTCGCGCTGCCGCTGATGGCAACGAACCTTCTGCAGATGCTCTACAACGCCGCCGATATGATCGTTGCCGGCATGTCCGGCGTGGAGGGCGCGATCGGCTCGATCGGAACGACCGGCGCCATGATCAATTTCATTCTGAATATTTTCTCGGGCTTTGCGATCGGCACGAACGTCGTCGTTGCGCGAAACATCGGCAGAGGCGACAAGGAAGCGACGGAGCAGTCGGTACATACCTCGCTCGTCATGGCGGCGCTGTTCGGCGCGATCTGCGCGGTCGTCGGACTGTTCGTGAGCCGTCCGGTTCTGAAGCTTTTGGGCGACGAAGGGCATGTTCTGGAGCTTGCGACGCTGTACACGCGCATCTATTTTGCCGGTGCGCCGTTCCTGGCGGTCTCGAACTACATGATCGCGATCCTGCGCGCCAAGGGCGACACGCGCACGCCGCTCTATATTCTGACCGCCACAGGGCTTTTGAACGTCGGCATGAATCTCTTCTTCGTGCTCGTTATGAAGATGTCGGTCGACGGCGTCGCCTATGCCACGGTCATTGCGAACGCCGCAAACGTCGTGATCCTGGGCATCGTTCTGATGCGCGATCCGGGCTGGTGCCGTGTGGAACTCAAAAAGCTTCGCATCACCGGCTCCGCCATGAAGGAGATCGTGCGCGACGGGCTGCCGGCGGGCATTCAGGGCATGCTGTTCTCGCTTTCGAACATGCTGATCCAGAGCACAATCATCGGCATCAACAACGCGACCTGCCCGGGCGGATCGGCGGTCATCGACGGCAACGCCGCGGCGACGAACCTGGAGGGCTTTGCGTATGTCGCAACGAACTCGGTTTATCAGGCGTCCGTTACGTTCACAAGCCAGCACCACGGCGCAAAGAAGTATAAGCGTATCGGCACGGTCATGCGCTGCTGCTATTTTGTCACCGCGCTCGTCGCATTCACTGCCGCCGCAATCCTTCTGATCTTCCGGCATCCGCTGCTCGGACTTTATATTCAGGACGGCAACGAGATTGCGTTGGAAACCGCATATACGCGCTTTTATATCAACATTGCGCCGTATGTCACGCTGGCGTTCATGGAGGTCGGCTCGGGCATTTTGAGAGGCTTGGGCAAGTCCACACTGTCCACGGTCATTTCGCTTTTGGGCTCGTGCGTGTTCCGGCTTCTGTGGATCTATCTCATTTTCCCGCTGAAGCCTGTGCTTTGGATGGTGTACCTATCCTATCCGATCTCGTGGGCGCTGACGGCGCTGACGCACTTCACGGTCTCGATGATCGTGCGCCGACGCTATATGCGCATGTATCCCGAACCCGTGGACCTGATGTAAAGAAATGAAGAAGAGAAGGAATGAAGAAATGAAGCGAGGATGGTTCTGTATCTGTATTCTGCTGTGCGGGCTGCTGCTTGCCTGCGGGGAAACGACGCCGCCGGCGGCGGAGACGACAGCGGTCCCGAATACCCCGGAACCGGTATCGGAAACGGTTGAGGAGATCGTTTCCGCAATGACGGAGGCGCCGGAAACAGCACTGCCGCCGGAGCCCGAAAAAACGCCGGAGCCCACGGAAGCGCCGACTGCAACGCCGGAGCCGACGCCGACCCCGGAGCCCACGCCGGAGCTGATCACAAACGAACGGCTGGATTCCGGCGAGTTCGACAGCTTCTATGACAATACGCTGTTCGTCGGCGATTCGCTGACGCTGGTCTTTTCGCACCGCGTGCGCGACGTGCGCAATTCGACCGACCCGAACTATCTCGGCAAGGCGAAGTTTCTGGCGGCGACCAGCATGAGCGCAAAGCGCGCGAGCGAAAACCACACGAAAGGCGACGTCTGCTTCATGTATCGCGGCAAGCGCGTGACGCTGCCGGACGGCGTGCATGAAATCGGACCCGAGCGCGTATTCATGATGTTCGGGCTCAACGACCTTGCGGTGCGCGATTGGGACGAGGTGCTCGGATACTTCGCGAAGATCATCGATGCTATCCTTGAAAAGAATCCGGACGTCGAGCTGATCGTCGAAGGCGTGCTGCCGGTGCGCCCGGCGTTCTATGACAAGGAGCCGAAGTGGTGCGACTTCAACATCGGACTCGAAAAGCTCTGCGGGGAAAAGGGCGTCGGATATGTCTCCTTTGCGGAGGAGCTGATGGACGAAAACGGATATCTGCGCGCCGAGCTTGCCGAAGGCAAGGCGCACCTCAACATCGCGGGCGAGGACGTTTGGGCGCGGTTTCTGCGCCGTTATGCCGCGCAGCGCTTGCTCGGAAACGTCACCTTCGAGACCCCGTAAAGAAATCGAAAAAGGCCCCGGTTTTCCTGTATCGGAGAACCGGGGCTTTTCGTATGTCCGTTACATCAGCTTCAATACCGCCTCCGTGAACGCGGCGGGATCGTCGAGCGGGAGTCCCGCAACGAGCTTTGCCTGCGCAAGCAGCAGTCCGGCGTATTCCTTGAGCGTTTCGTCGTCGAGACCTTCGAGTTTTGCGTAGACCGGATGGTCCGGATTCAGATCGAGATGAAACGTCATCGGCAGGTTCGCGCCGTTCGGCATCTGCCGCAGGACCTTGTACATCTCCACGCTCATGCCCTCGTCGCCGGAAAGATACGCCGCGGCGTTTTTCAAACGGTCGGTCAGCCGTACGTCGAGCACCTTGTCGCCCAGCGCGTTTTTGATGCGGTCGAGCAGCGGCTTTGCTTCCTCCGCGCGCTTCTCGAACGCCTTTTTCTCGTCCTCGGTGTTGAGGTCGAGATCCGGATCGGAGACCGACTTGAACGGCTTCTCCTGATACGATTCGAGGATCCTCAGCGCAAACTCGTCAACGTCGTCGACAAGGCAGAGGATGTCGTAACCCATGTCCGCCACGCGCTCCGCCTGCGGGAGCTTCTTGACCTGCGAAAGCGTATCGCCCGCGGCATAATAGATATGCTTCTGCGCTTCGGGCATCGCGTCGACGTACTCCTTCAGCGTGACGGGCTTATCCTCTTTGCGCGACCAGAACAGCAGCGTGTCCTTTAAGAAATCCTTGTTCATGCCGAACTTGTCGTACACGCCGAACTTCAGCGTTCTGCCGAACGCCTTGAAGAACGTCTCGTAGTTTTCACGCTCCTCGCGCTGCATGCGAAGAAGCTCCGCGAGGATCTTCTTTTTCAGATTGTTTGCGATGGCGGAAAGCTGCCGGTCGTGCTGCAGCATCTCACGCGAGATGTTCAGCGACAGGTCGGGGGAGTCCACAAGCCCCTGCACGAAGCCGAAATACTCCGGCAAAAGCTCCTCGCAGTGCTCCATGATCATCACGCCGTTCGCGTACAGCTTGAGCCCGCGCTTGTATTCCTTCGTGTTGAAATCAAACGGCGCGCGCTTCGGAATGTACAAAAGCGCCGTGTAGGAGAGCATGCCCTCCGTGTTGATGTGAAGCGTGCTGACCGGTTCCTCGAAATCGTGGAACGCGTCACGGTAGAACTGCGCGTATTCTTCCTTGGTGATCTCGCTCTTGTTCTTGCGCCACAGCGGCACGCGGCTGTTCAGCGTCTGATCCTCGACGATCGTTTCATACTCGTCGCTGCCTTCCTTTTTGCGCGAACGCTCGATCTGCATCCGGATCGGGTAGCGGATGTAATCGCTGTACTTTTTCACGAGCGATTCCAGCCGGTAGGTTTCGAGAAACTCATCAAAGCTCTCCTCGTCGCCGTTGTCCTTCAGCGTCAGCACGATCTTTGTGCCGATCGGCTCGTAGTTTGCGGGCTTTACGGTGTAGCCGTCTTCGCCCTCGGATTCCCAGACCGCGGCGTCCTCGCCTTCCTTATGCGACCAGACCGTGACCTTCTTTGCGACCATGAACGCCGCATAGAAGCCGACGCCGAACTTGCCGATGATGTCGACGTCCTCGGCGTCTTCATGCTCCGCGCGGAACGCCTGCGTGCCGCTCTTTGCAATCGTGCCGAGGTTCTGTTCCAGCTCGACAGCGCTCATGCCGCAGCCGTTGTCGGTGATCGTCAATGTGCGTTCCGCCTTGTTCGGCTCCAGCCGGATCTCGAACTGGTCCTTGTCGACGCCGGTTTCGCCGCGCTGCATGGCGGCGTAGTAGCGCTTGTCGATCGCGTCGGACGCGTTTGAAATCAGCTCGCGCAGGAAGATCTCGCGATGGGTATAGATCGAATGGATCATCAGATCCAATAGCTTTTTCGATTCCGTTTTGAATTGTTTCTTGCTCATAGTCTCGCCTCAGAAAATCGTTTTTAGCACTCTCGTCTTTCGAGTGCCAAACATATGATAGCGCCGCGCATACAAAAAAGCAAGCCCTTCGGAGAAGAGTTTGCTTCATTGTCACAATTATCGTCGAAGCATGCTCAGCTTTGCTCGCGGCAGCGGTTATGCTTTGTAATTGGCGAATGTCGATCTCCGTGAACCGCAGCCGTTCGCCCGCCTCGCATGCTCCTCCTCTCCGCAAAAAGTCACGCTCGGTTTTTCTGCTCGGTTGTAAACGCCCTCGCAACGAAAAACTTTCGCTACCAACTTTTTGCGGGAACGCGCCTGCGGCGCGACGGCAGGAAGCTTTCCCTTCGCGCGAAAGCGCCTTTTCATTCACATATTCCGCTCCGCGCAGAGTATGACCTGCGTGGTCCTCAGAACACCAGCGTCAGATTGTTCAAGCCTAAGGAATTCAGGTAGTTTGCGTCTTTTGCGGCTTTCATGACCATCCGGATGCCGACGTGCGCGGTCGGATCGTCCGATTCGTGCAGCTCCAGATAATGCACCGGGTCGAAATTCACGCAGTCGTCGCGGATGCGGAGCACGCGGTCGCCGTTTTCGAGCACCAGACGAATGTCGATGTGGTGCTTTTTCCGATCCGCGCGGAAGCCGTATGTCACGATGTTGACCGTCATCTCCTCAACGCACAGCCCGATCAGCATGCTTTCGCGTCGGGAAAGCCCGTGCGACCGGCAAAACGCAACGGCGTCCTTCGAAGCGTCGATCGCATCCTGCTCGCTCCGGATCGAGCGTTCAAAACAATTTTTCTCCGGCGTGCCGAATCCCGGCTTCAGCATGCTGTAAGCGTCGGCAGACAGCGTGACGCGTCCGCGGCAGCGCCAGACGACGATCGAGAACGCGGCGAGGGCAAGGGTCTCTCCGCAAAGAAAACCGAGCCAGATGCCGGTGATATCGAGGAACCGGCTCAGCACAAACGCAAACAGCGCGGGGAATACGAAATTCTGCAGAACGGAGATCAGCTCCGCAAAGCCGATGCGATCGACGCCCTGATAATAGTTCTTGAACGCAGAGTTCAGAGACGACGGAACGAGCGAGAGGACAAAGAGACGAAACCCGGACGCGGCGATCCGGACGGCTTCCGTGCTGTCGCCCAAAAACAGCGTCACGAGCGGAACGGCAACGAGCAGCATGATCGCCATGACGGCAAGGTCAAGCAGGATCGCGTGAAACGTCATCAGCCGTACCAGCTCACAGATGGATTTGCGGTCGCGATCGGTATAGAAAACGGACGCAAGCATCATGGCAACGGACCCGATGCCGGTACCGAAGCAGTAGCAGATATTTCCGACCGTGGTGATCACCGAGTATGCGGCGACGGCGACCATCCCGTTTGCGGTTGCTTCCAGCAAACGGTTGAGCAGGAGCACCAGCAGCACCGTACTGATCTGGTTGATGACCGTCGGGACGCCGTAGGAAATCAGCTCCTTGAAAACGCGCCGGCGCATCAGACGGAAGCGAAACCGGAACAAACAATCCTTCCGGAAGAAATACAGCAGTCCGATCGCAAGCGCGATGTAATAACTCAGCGTGGAGGCAAGCCCCATTCCGAAGGTACCGCCGTGAAACACGAATACGTTCAGAAGATCGAAAATGATGTCCGAAACGGTCATGGCGACGACAGCCGCGATCAGCCGCATCCGTTTGCCGGACAGCTGCAGGAACGGGACCATAATCTGCGCGCAGAGAAACGCCGGCGCGCCGAGGATGAAGCCTTTGATATAATCCGTCGTCAGCCCGGCGACGGGGTTGTCCGGCGAAGGTGTTCCGGCGCCCAAAAGCCGTGTGAGCGGTTTCAGAAGGGAGAAGACCAAAATCAGTCCGACCGCCGAGATCACGGCGGAAAGAAACATCGCCGCGGTGTAGCACGCATCGGTGCCTTCGCGGTCACCGTTGCCGATCGTTTTGCCGCAGACGATCTGTACGCCTGCGGAGATCATACTGCCGAGCGCAGCAAACACCAGAAGCAGCGGCGTTGCGAATCCGTATGCGCTCATGGAATCCACGCCGAGAAATCTGCCGATCATAATGCTGTCGATCAGCATGCAAAGCGTCACGGTCATCGTCGAAACGATCTGCGTGACAAGCATTTCACGAAACAGTTTTTTAATCATTGCCCTCTATCCCAACTGACAGTTACTTCTCAAAAAGTATATCACAGATCCGCGCTGGAATCAACGCCGTTCGACGTTCCTTTTCCGGCTCGTTCTTTTGACATAACGAAACCGCGCATCCGTTTCGGGATCGAAACGAATGCGCGGTCTTTGAACGTATGAAACGCCGGATGAATGCTTTCCGAGGCAATCACCCGTTGATCACATACGCCGCGAGGTTCAGATATCCGGCAAAACAGAGCCAGAGAAGATACGGGATCTGCAGGATGCCCGCCCATTTGCGCACGCGGTAAAACGCGACGGTCATCCAGACCGCCAGCCCGAGCATGCCGAGCAGAACAAAAAATGCGGCAAGCCGGAGCTTCAGCGCAAAGAACAGCGGCGACCAAAGAAAGTTCAGCACGAGCTGCGCATAAAACGGGATCAGCGCATCCTTTTTTCCGCGCGGGTAGGCATTCCAGACGAGTCCGGCGCCGAGCCCCATGAGAAGATAGAGGATCGTCCAGGCGGTGATGAACACCCAGGGCGGCGGCTGCAGCGCGGGCTGCGGAAGAAGCGCGTTTTCGCGCATGCCGTTCATGGAAATCAACGAGGACAGACCGCCGACCGCAAGCGGCAGCAGCGTCCACAATAGATAGGAAAGATCGATTTTCTGTTTCTTGTTCATGGTACTACGATATGCATGCAGGCGGGGAATCATACGCCGCGCGATTTATATTTTTTGTCGAAATATAAAACCAAATCGATTTCGGAACCGTCTTACCATACAAAAGGCTCAATAGGAGCAGCATCATGACGTTCTATGAATTGATCAGAGCAAGCCTTTTATGGGACGCGGAACAGATCCTGCTTCGGATCAGGGGCTCGGTGCAGGACGAACCGCCGGAAAGCGACAAACGGCGTAAGGATTCGGATCTGCAGGCGGATTCATAACGGCTTGGGGGCAATGCCGTGCATTTGCGCGCATCCGCAGAAAAAGACTGTTTCATCACGGGGGAATAGGATGAACACAACACATATCGAAAACGGGACCTTTACGGCGTCCTTCTTCTGCCGTATCCCGTCAGAGCAGCAGCCTTCCCGGTTTACGGTTGCAAACGGTTATAGAATGGATTATAATCGTAATATCACGGGGGAGGGCACTAAATGAACGTAATGCGGAGCTATTCCGAGATCGCGAAGGACGCAGCGGCGGCGCAGCAAGACGACGCTGCGGCGATGGATCGGATCTTAACGGACGTTCGGGATCATGTATATTATACCTGCATGAGCATTCTGCAGAACAGCGAGGCGGCGCAGGATGCGACGCAGGATGTTTTGCTGACTGTTTTCACAAAGCTGCACACGCTGAAGAATACCGGGACATATATCGAATGGGTCAATCGCATCACCGCGAATGCGTGCAAGGACCGGCTTGCAAAGCCGAACCGGGAGCTTTTTGTGAACGTGGATGACAACGGACACGATCCGTTTGTTGTGTTCGAGAATCTCGACGAGCAGAGTATTCCGGACAAGGCGTTTGACAATGCCGAGACCCGGCAGATGATCGTGGAGCTTATCAACAACCTGCCGGACGAGCAGCGCATGTGCGTGATGCTGTACTATTACGGCGAGATGAAAACGCGCGAGATCGCGGACGCGCTCGACGTTTCGGAGGGAACGGTCAAAAGCCGTCTGAACTACGCGCGAAAAGCGCTGAAGCAGGGCGTGGAACGGTTGGAAAAGCAGGGCAACATCCGCCTGCACGGATTTTCACCGATCCCGCTCCTTGCATACTGCCTCAAAAAGGCGGCGGAGGAAAGCGCATCGCCGGTTACGGTGCAGTTTGTTCGCGCGGCGGCGGGAAAGGCGGCGGCAGCGTCCGGCACGGCAAGCGCAGCCGCAGCTTCGGGCACGGCAGGCACGGTCGCTGCAGCGACGGCAGGCGGCACTGCGGCGACGATCGCGGGGAGGGTCCTTGCGGGGCTGTTGTCCGTCGGACTGCTGTTCGGCGTCGGATACGGCATATGGCATGCGCTTGATCGGGAACCGCCGGAGATTCCGGAAGAGATCTTTGCGTCGGAGGACACGCCGGGGCCTTCCGATGCGCCGGTGAACACGCCCGCGGCGGAAGCGACGCAGACGCCCGAGCCGGAGACGTACGCGCTGTACGGCGAGACGTATCACCGCGGCGCGCAGTTCACGGTGGACCAGGAGTTTCAAACGGACGGCGCGATTCAGCTGCGTTATGAGAACGACGAGACGGTGTTCTCGCTCAGCGACGCCGCGTTCACGCTGGAGACCGAGGACGGCACGTTCCCGCTGGAACGAAGCGCCGGAGCCGAAGAGATTCCGGCGGGCGGGACCGGCTCGATCGAGCTTGCCGCTTCGGACGCGCACGGCGAGCCCGTTGCATTGACGGCAAGGAACCTTGCGGCAGAGACGGACGATTCGCTTCGGATCGTCTTTACGAACGCGCGGGAGGACAAATCTGCGGAAAGCGATCGTGTTGCGGGACAGGCGCAGGTTCTCGGCATGCGGCTTTCGGTCGATCAGATCTATACGGACAGCGGCATGGGCAAGATCGTCCTGCGCGTGCAGAACAGCTGGAGATTGACCTGCTTCGGCGGGAGCGGCGCAAGCGCGGCGACGCTTTTGACCGGAAAAGGACGCTTTGAAACGTCGGTCCGGAGGACCTTTGAGCCGAATGCGGATGAGAGCATAACGCTTTACTTCGACAATGCGGAGGGGATGCCGGAATCGCTGTCGATCGACGGGATCTATATGCTGGACGACGCCGGACAGCCGACCGGCGAGGCGAGCAGCGTGACGATTCCGCTTGTGCGGGGCGAGCCGACGCAAAGACCGACTGCAGCGCCGACTGCAGCGCCGACAGCAACGCCGGCGCCGGTCTGGTCCGAATGGAGTACGGAGGAGCCGCCGGCGGACGCCGTCGAAACGATGCAGCGGGTCCAGATACGGTATCGGATCAAATGGTGGACGGTGTATCGGGAATCGCCCGCATCGTATCCGGAATTGACCAACGCATGGTTCAACGATACGCGCAGCCGTTATGCGACGGGCTATACCGAAGACCGCGGGGAAGAGGAAACCATGCAGGACAGCTGGTTCGACACGAAGGGGGAGGCGGAAAGCTTCATCACAGCGCATAAAAACGATCCGGCATACCATTTTTATGCTTTTTCCACGGTACAGGCAATGACGAACGGACAGTATAAAGTACAATATGCGGTGAAGGTCCGTAAAACCTACGGCTGTTTTTACTCGGCATATTCCGACTGGGTGGATTCTGAGCATTACGTCAAACCCGGGAGCGAAAGCGCCAATACAACGATCGAAGAGGAAACCAGAGTACTGTGGAGATATACAAAATGATTTCGGCGAACGGCATGCCGCACAGAGCGGCGGCGTGAACCGAACAGGATCCGGGGAACAACTGATCCCCGAGCGGCAGGCGGGTCACACTACCACACCACCATCCATTCCCGTCGCCGATTTCAGCCTTCGGAAGAGCCCCATTGTCCGAAGGCGCCGGACGGTCATATTCCGGCAAAGACAGGAACCCGATGCGAAAGATCCCCCCGGTCGATCGCGTCGGGTTCGCTTTTTCGGAAGCGAAGGATCGGCGCGCGGTTTGATCCGAGCGCATTTCACACGCAGATCGGTCTGAATGCATCCTTTTTGTTATTTTTTTCAAAATCATAAAACCAAAACGATTTTGGGTCGTCATATCGACAAAGACATAGAAGGAGTACGCTCATGACGTTCTATGAATTGATCAGGGCAAGCCTTTTGAAGGATGCAGAACTGCATCCGCATGCTTTGAAGGGCGGCGCACATGACCCGCCGCCGGAAAATGACAAACGGCGGGACGAAACCGATCGGCAAAAGGATTCGTAACGGACAGAGGCAGTTCCGTGTTCCGACGCTGTCGGAAAACATGGGATTTCGTCGCGGGGGATTCAGATGAAAACGAAAAAAAGGTTCAACAGTATCTTTGCGGAAGTACGCTTCAGCCGTGCTTTGTTCATGCTGCGATCCTCCCGACTTCAGGGTTGCATATGACTGCGATCTTATATATAATTTAGCTATCACGGGAGGGGGCAAACCGAACGCAATGCGGACATATACGCAAATTGCAAAAGATGTAACATCGGCACAAAGGGGCGACGGCGCGGCAATGGATCGGATCCTTGCGGACGTCAGGGATCCGGTGTATTACACCTGTCTCAGAATCCTTCGCAGCGAAGATGCGGCGCAGGATGTGACGCAGACTGTTCTGCTGTCCGTTTTTACAAAACTGAATACGCTGAAGAATGCCGGCGCATATATCAGCTGGGTCAATCGCATCACGGCGAACGCATGCAAGGATCGCCTTTCAAAACGGAATCGCGAGCTGTTTCTTGATACGAATGAGAATGGACACGATCCGTTTGCCGCGTTTGAGGGCGTCGACGAGCAGAACATCCCGGACAAAGTATTCGACGACGCCGAAACCCGGCGTCTGATCGTAGAGCTTGTCAATAAACTGTCGGATGAGCAGCGCATGTGCGTGATGCTGTATTATTACGACGAGATGAAAACGCGCGAGATCGCGGATGCGCTCGACGTTTCGGAGGGAACGGTCAAGAGCCGCCTGAACTATGCGAGAAAGACGCTGAAGGAAGGCATCGAACGGCTGGAAAAGCAGGGCAACATCCGACTGCACGGGCTTTTGCCGATCCCGTTCCTCGCGTACTGTCTCAAAAAAGCGGCGGAGGAAAGTACAGCGCCCGTCACGGTGCAGTTGATCCGCGCGGCGGCGGGAAAGGCGGCGGCATCCGGCACGGCGGCTTCCGGCACCGCGGCGTCCGGAGCGGCGACAGCGGCTTCCGGCACAGCGGCTGCAGCGGCTGCAGGCAGCGCCGCGGCGACGATTGCGGGAAGGATCCTTGCGGGACTGTTGTCCGTCGGGCTGCTGCTCGGCATCGGATACGGCATATGGCATGCGCTTGATCGGGAACCGCCGGAGATCCCGGAGGAGGTATTTGCGGCGGAGGATACGCCCGAACCCTCCGCTTCCGAAATGCCGGTGAACACGCCTTCGGCGGAGCCGGAGCAGACGCCCGCGTCGGAGATGTACACGCTGTACGGTAAGACGTACCATCAAGGCACACTGTTTACGGTGGACCAGCAGTTCCGGACGAACGACACGATCCGGCTGCATTTTGAGAATGACGAGACGGCGTTCACGCTCGAAGGCGCACAGTTTGCGCTGGAGACCGCGGACGGCACGCTCCCTCTTGAACGGAGGGCGGGACCCGAAGAGATCCGGGAGGGTGAAAACGGCTCGATCGAGCTTGTCGCTTCGGAGGTGCACGGCAAGCCGAACGCGCTGACGGTGCAGAACCTTCCGATCGAGGCAAGCAGCAGATTTCGGCTCGTCTTTACCGACGCGCGGGAGGACAAGCCCGCGGCAAGCGAGCGGATCCGCGGACAGGCGCAGGCTCTCGGCATGCGGCTTTCGGTCGATCAGATCTATACGGACAACGGCATGGGCAAGATCGTCCTGCAGGTGCAGAACAGCTGGAGACGAACCTGCTTCGGCGGGAGCGGCATGAGCGCGGCGACGCTTTTGACCGGAAAAGGGCGCTTTGAAACGTCGGTCCGGAGGATCTTCGAGCCGAATGCGGACGAGAGCGTAACGCTTTACTTCGACAACGCGGAGGGCTTGCCAGAGTCGCTGTCGGTCGACGGGATCTATATGCTGGACGACGCCGGGCAGCCGACCGGCGAGGCGAGCAGCGTGACGATCCGGTTCATGTACGGCGACCCGACGCAAAGACCGACGGCAGCGCCGACCGCGACCCCGACGCCGACCGCGACCGCGACGCCGACCGCGACCCCGGAGCCCACCTTAACGCCGGTGCCGACAATAACTCCGCAGCCTGTCTGGTCGGAATGGAGTATTGACGAGCCGCCGGAGGATGCAATCGAAGTCGAAACGCGGCAGGTCTATCGCAAAAGAGCATATTATGCGAAGGAGTATTCATTCAGCCAGTATCCCGGAGAAACAAAGGAGGAGGTCGAGGCGGCGGTCGACGCAGCGATTGCTGCCGAGCTGAACGATCTTCGGAGCAGAGGATTTACGGTGACTGCCGGTCCGGATTTCTATAACACATATTACGGGGATGAATGGAAAGAAAACTGGTATAAAGAGATCGAGCTGCTCGGACCGTATTCGGGCTGGCTTCAGTGGAAAGGCGATCCGAATGACCTGTCAAGCACCGAGGGACTTCCGGATCCGGGATACGGGTATACCGTTGTACCGTTCAGTTATTATACGGAACAGGATTACTCGTTTCAGTACGAATTTGGGACGCAATACCGGTATTTGAGATGATCGCGGCGGAACAAACTGCAAAGAGGGAGGCGACATGTGTAATATGAAAAGAAAGCTCATTGCAATCATCCTGTGCGCGCTGATGCTGCTAAGCCTTGTTCCGTCTGCGATCGCCGAAACGCGGGGCGCATCAGAACGGTATCTGGAGATCAATAAGAACAATTTCCCGGACCTTTACAGTTGGATCATTGAGCATTATCATCCCCACGGTGATGCGCAGAGCGGATACTATATGACCGAGCGGGACGTTCAAAATGTCAAGGTGATCTACCTGGACCGCGTGAATGACAGCATATCGATGAAGGGGCTGGAGCTGCTGCCGTATATCGAGGAGATTTATGTTGAAAATGCCATCCTTTCCGATTTTTCGATAGATCGGCTGAAGCATCTGAAACGCATTGATTTCAGTAATGTGAAATCTTCGGTCGTGGATTATTCCGGCTGTATCGATTTGGAGAGCTTCGTATGGTTCAACGGCGCTTACGAGCTGTTTGACATACTCTACATGGACAGCGGAGATGAAAGCGGAAATAACGTCATAGAATCTCTTGATTTTACCGGATGCGTCAACTTGAAACAGATCAAGGCAAGCGCAAGGAGGGTGAACGTCAAAAACTGCTCAAAGCTGGAATCGCTCAAATTGTATGCGTATTCCGGCATGTTTGACGAACGCCGCAACCCGATCACGGGGGTCGCGGACAATCTCAGCGGATGCCATGCGCTGAAGGAGCTGTGGACGCAAACAGACGATCGCATTGATTTTGCTGATTTTCCGCAGCTGGAGGTTCTGGCGCTCGGCGCGCGGGATCCATACCGGGGAACGATCGCTTTGGATCTGCATGCAGTCCCCGATTTGAAAGTGCTTCTGATCGGCAATACCTATGCATTGGAACAATACAGAGACGGCAGATATATCACCGATACAGAATTTATGTACAACTATAATGAGAGAGAAGGACTCGTGAACGAGATCACATCGCTGGATCTCAGTCATAATACCGCACTTGAGTATCTGGCGGTCAGCTGTCCCATGCTGACGGAGCTTGATCTGAGCAATAACGCTTCGCTGCGCTTTCTGCAGTGCTTTAACACCAAATTCGATCAGCTGGATCTGACCGGCAATACGGGATTAAAAAGGCTGGACGTGATGGCGAGCGAGATTGACCTTGATCTTCGGAGAAACACGGAGCTGGAGATCATCTACTGTGAACGAAGCGCGATCGACAGGCTGGATCTTTCCGGAAATACGGGACAACCGTATGTGTGCTGCAGCAGATGTACGATTTCCGAGTTAAACGCGTCTCAATGTGCAAATCTGCAGGAGCTGAACTGCACGGGCGGCAGCTTGACGACGCTGAATCTGGCTGGGTGCACCGGTCTGAAAAAGCTGTATTGCAGCGGCTTTATGGACCTTGTCGAACTGGATCTGTCTCAAAGTCCGATGCTGAATGAACTGTATTGTGAAGAATGCGGTCTGACCGAATTGGATCTGTCGGAAAACCCGGAGCTGCGGGTGCTGGACTGCAGCGACTGCAATTTGGGCAGATTGGATCTGTCTCACAATCCGAAGCTGGAGGAACTGAGCTGTCTGCGCTGCGAATTGTATGAACTCGACCTGTCTCACAATCCGGAATTGGTGCGCGCAAATCTCAGAGGCAACCATTTGTCCGTCCTTGATACAAGCGGCAACCCGAAGCTGGATGACGATAACCTTCTGGGCTTTGATCAGACCTTATTCTTTGAACAGGGCATGGAACGGAACGGCGATACATATACGTTCGATCTCGCGAAGACGGTCGGCGCTGCGCCGGATGAGCTGACAGACGTCGAAGAATGCTGCTATAAACTGGGGGAAAACACATGGATCTCAAACGCGGTCTCTTACAATCCGGAAACCGGCATCGTGACGGCGGACCATGAGCTCGCGAGCATCTATTATTCAAGAGGTCCGCTGGGGATCGAAGCGGTGATCCCGTATACGGGGAACGTCAGGATCGTCTGGACGGATCAGGACGGTTCCGTACATGGCGAAGCGCTTGACGCTGCGGAGTTCAAAGGGACCACTCCGTACGTCGTATATCAGGGCAGAAGAGCTTATGAGCCGCAATACTGCATTGCGACCGATGACGATCTTATTCTGAGCGAGCTTCGGTTTACCTATGCGTTCAGCAGCAATACGACGCCCGGCACCGGCAGACTCGCGGTCACGATGAATGGTTCGGGCAGGAAGCTTTCAAGCTGGTTCAAGATCTATCTGCCCGCAACGGGAAAAACCGACGTCGCCAATACGAAGACCGGCATCACGGTCACCTGGAAAAAGGTCGACAGCGCAAAGGGGTATGTCATCTACCGCCGCGCATGGAACCTGGTCGACAACGGCTGGACGATGTTCGAACGCTGGAACAACACGACGGCGACGTCCTGGACCGATACGAAGGTCTTTGCGGGCACGCGCTATCAGTACGGCGTCAAGGCGTATTACAGCGACCCGATGGACAACTACAACCTCGGACTTCTCGGTCCCCTGAAGACGACGACGCGCATCACCACGCGTACGTTGAAATCGGCTGCTGCGGGCACGAAGAGTCTCACGGCGAAGTGGGACGGCTCGAAGACGGTCACCGGGTATCAGGTCAAGATCGCGACGGACGCGGGCTTCACCAAAAACGTCAAGGCGGTCAAGGTGACAAGACCGGATATCTATCAGACGACGCTCAAGGGACTCAAGTCGAACACGACCTACTATGTGACGGTACGCGGCTACCAGGTGTTCAACGGCATGACATATTTCGGCGAATGGTCGAATGTGAAAAGCTGCAGGGTAAAATAGCGACGGATCGTATTTTTTCAAAAAATATAAAACCAAATTTGAACGGCGCTGTCTTATTGTATGAAATCGGCAAAAGCTGAAAAGAGAGGGCATATGAAAAGAAAGGTACTTGCATGCATTTTGTGCGCGCTGATGCTGCTGACGCTGATCCCGAGCGCTTCCGCGGATACGGGAGAGAAGGCGACGCGGTATCTGGAGATCAACAAAACAAACTTTCCGGACGACGATCTGCGCGGCTGGATCATTGAGCATCTGCCGGTGAGCGGCAGCGCGAGCGGCGGATACTACATGACGCAGACACAGGTCAACAGTCTGAAGGAGATCTGTATCAACGGTTACGACGACGATTATGCGCTGTATGATAAGGACCTGTCCCTCAAGGGACTGGAGAAGTTTACCGCGCTTGAATCGCTGGAATTGCTGGGTATGGGACTGAAGTCCTTTGCGTTTTCGAGCCTGAAAAAGCTGAAGACGGTCAAAGGATACGATATATACTGCAAGTCGGACCTGGATTTTTCCGGTTCAAAGTCTCTTGTCAGCATCTGCTGGGAATCCGGCGAAAAGGATGAATGCGACGACCGGCTGAACGTATCCGATTGTCCGGAACTGAAACAGGTCATGGCATGCGCAAGGGTCGTCAATGCGAAAAACTGCACGAAGCTGGAAACGCTTGCCGTGTTAAGCAACGCGTACGTCGGTATCGGGTGCGGCACTGTAGAAAACATCGGCAGCTGCCCCAATCTGAAGGAGCTGTACTGCGATGCGAACAAAGGAAAGATCGATCTTTCCCAAAACACGCTTCTGGAAACGCTGTACATCTGGGATGTTTACCCGACGCTGGACCTCAGCAAGAACACCGGACTGAAGACGCTGGCGATCAACAGAAGCTTTGTCGGACCGATCAACAAAGAAACTGAGGAAGCATATGCCGAGCTCGAAGAGGAGAAAACCCTTGCGAAGCCAAAGAATGATGCAAACATGCTGCAGACGCTGGATCTCAGCAAGAACACGGCGCTTGTTTCCCTGGAACTGAACAACACGCAGCTGACGTCCCTGCAGTTGACCCGGAATACGAAATTGGAATCGGTTTCCATCAGTGACGACAGCAAACTCAAGACGCTCGATTTCGGCGAAAACGTGAAGTTAGCGTCGGTTGAGATCTATAACAGCGAAATCAAGACGCTCAATTTCTGTGGAAACCCGGTGCTGAAAACGCTGACGGTTGTCGTTTGTCCGATCGATGGGCTTGATCTCAGCCGGAACACAAAGCTGGAAAAGCTGAATGTGCAATACACGAAAATTGCCGGATTGGACCTTTCCGCATGTACGGCGTTGGCGGAACTGGACTGCAGAAGCAACATGCTTTCAAAGTTGAAGCTTTCCGGGTGTACGAAGCTGACGTATCTGACGTGCAGCAGCAACCGACTTACGGAGCTGGATCTTTCCGCATGTACGAAGCTGACGAGTCTGGGCTGCAGCCGGAACCGGCTTACGGAGCTGGACCTTTCCGCATGTACGGCGTTGACGAAGCTGACGTGCGACAACAACCGGCTTACGGAGCTGGATCTTTCGCATAATCCGGAGCTTGAAAGAATAGAAGTCCAAAACAACCGCCTGCTGACGCTCGATCTCAGCCATCAAACAAATCTCGATTATTTTGCGGGCGAAGGGCAGACCTTCCTGCTCGATCATGGAATGGAGGCTTCCGGCGATTCCTATACGCTGGATCTTGCGGCGCTCACGGGAGCGGAGCCGGATCGGCTCATCAACGACGGCGAGTTTTATAATACAGAAACGACTTCCACATGGGCAGGCATGGGTATTGCCTACGATTCCGAAACAGGCGTATTGACCGCCGACCGGCCGCTCAGGAATCTGGTGTATCGCTATGAGACCGACGGCTATCTGAATTATGAATCCGAAAACGATGAGGCAATGCTCACCGTAAAGCTGCTCTTCCCGTATGAAGGAAAGGTGACCGTAAAGTGGACGGGCGTTCTGGACACCGGAGCGATCACCAATAACGACGACGAGGTCGAATATAAGGGAACGACGCCGTATATGATGTATACCTCGCGCAAAGCATATGAACCGGCGTACCGCGTTTTCTGTGAGGACGGCGTGATCCTCGAACGGGATTATTTTGACACGCTGTTTCAGAACAACGACGTCCCGGGCAGCGCGACGATCAAGGTCACGATGAAGCAGACGGGCAAGACCGCTTCGAACTGGTTCAAGCTCTACCTGCCCGCAACGGATGAAACCGACGTCTCCAATACAAAGACCGGCATTACGGTCGCATGGAGAATGGTCGACAGCGCAAAGGGTTATGTCATCTACCGCCGCGCATGGAACCTGGTCGACAACGGCTGGACGACGTTCGAGCGCTGGAACAACACAACGGCGACGTCCTGGACCGACGCGAAGGTCTTTGCGGGCACGCGTTATCAGTACGGTGTCAAGGCATATTACAAGGATCCGATGAACAACTACGACCTCGGCATGATCGGACCGCTGCGCACGACGACGCGCATCACCACACGCACGCTGAAATCGGCAACGGCAGGCACGAAGTGCCTTACGGCGAAGTGGGACGGCTCAAAGACGGTCACCGGATATCAAGTCAAGGTCGCGACGGACGCGGGCTTTACCAAAAACGTCAAGGCGGTCAAGGTGACGAAGCCGGATATCTATCAGACGACGATCAAGTGGCTCCAGTCCGGCACGACCTACTATGTGACGGTACGCGGCTACCAGGTGTTTGAAGGCATGACCTATTTCGGCGAATGGTCGAACGTTCTGAGCTGCAAAGTGAAATAACAGAACCCCCGGGGACCCTTTGATTCCCGGGATACCGCAGCGGCTTACAGCACACAGCCGTTTTGCCCGCCGCCCAAAAGAAATGCCTTCGGATCATGCCCCAAAGTCCGAAGGCAAGCCGGACAGCCGATATCCGGCAGAGACCTGAACCCGGTGCGAACGATCCCCCCGGTCGATCGCATCGGGTTCTCGGTTTTTGGCAGTGTCAACGAAGCGCGCGGTCGATCTCCGCTTCAACCTTTTCCAGGATCGCTTCGGCGTCGGCGCCGACGATATCAAGCCCTTCGGCGCAGAACAGCACGGCGTCCGCAATGCCGTAGAACTCCGCGCCGAGCGCTTTCACATAGCCGAAGCCGAAGTCGTGACTGCGCACCGGACCGCCTGCGGAAGCCGTGTAGATAAGCCGCTTTGCGCGGCAGAGTGTGGTCGGGACGTCGCTGTCCGTATAAAAGAAGGTCAGCCCGACGACGTTGATCTGCTCAAAGTACTGCTTGAGCGCCGCAGGAAAGCTGAGGTCCCAGTGCGGCGCGGCGACCACGATCGTGTCCGCGCGGGCGAACTGCTTTGCGAGATCGAACATCGGATCGGAGAAATCGCCGGTCGCGATGCACGCGTCGCGCTTCAGAAGGAACGCTTCGTCCGTTTTCGGAAAGACGAGCCTCTCCAGACGCACCGTTTCGACGGGTCCGTTAAGATGCGAAAGCACCCGCTCTGCAAGCCTTTTCGTGCGCGACGCTTTGCGCACGCATGCGTCGATGAACAGGATCATAGGCGCCTCAATCGACGAACACGCGGTCTTTGAGCCGGTTCATTGCTTCCTCGACGAGCGCAAAAGGCAGAGCGACATTCAGCCGGATGCTGTCCGGTTCGCCGAAGTCCGCGCCGCGCTGCCAGATGACTCCGGCGCGTACGCCGCGCTCTAAAAGCTCGTCCATCGGCACATGATGCGCCTCGCACCATCCGCGGCAGTTCAAAAACAGCATGTACGTTCCCTCGGGCAGAAACATCGAAACGCCGGGGAAGTTCGATTCCATAAAGTATTTCACATAGCAGAGATTTCCGTACAAAACCGCCCTGAGCTCGTCGAGCCAGCGCGCGCCTTCGGGACTGTACGCGCCGAGCAGCGCGTGCAGGGACAACACGTTGCAGGAGTTGTAAAACGTCTCCTTGCCCTTGGAGGTGACGGCTTCGTTGAGCTCCTTGTTGTAGATGATATGGTACGAGCCGATCAGCCCGGCAAGGCTGAACGTCTTGCTCGGCGCGTAGAACGCGACCGTGCGCATTCTGGCGTCCTCACTGACGCTTTGCGTCGGGATGTGCTTATGGTTTTCAAAGGTCAGGTCCGCCCAGATCTCGTCGGAAATGACCGTGCAGCCGCAGTCGCGGTACACCGCCATCGCGCGCTCGATCTCCCAGCGCTCCCAAACCCTGCCGCAGGGATTGTGCGGCGAGCAGAAGATGACGAGACGGATCCCGTTTTCTTTGATCTTGCGCTCCATATCGGCAAAGTCCATGCGCCAGACGCCGTGCTCGTCGCGCGTCAGCGGACTGGTGACGACCCGGCGCTTGAGGTCCTCCAGCACATGCAGAAAGCCGATATAGGTCGGGCTGTGCACCAGGATCGGATCGCCCTCGTTCGTGAGCAGACGGATCGTTGAACTGACGCCGCCGAGCACGCCGTTCTCGTAGCCGATGTGTTCCTTTTCGAGCCCTTCGACGCCGTGCCGCGTCTTCTGCCAGCTTTTGATCGCGTCAAAGTATGCGTCCGGCAGCAGGAAATAACCGAAGTTCGGGTGATCGAGCCGCTTCTGTACGGCTTCCGTGATGCTCGGCGCGGTTTTGAAGCTCATGTCCGCGACCCACATGGGGATGGGGCGGACGCCGTTTTCGACGGTCACGTCGGGATAGGGGATGATGTCGACCGCAAGCGCGTCCTTGCCGCGCCGATCGAGGATCGTGGTAAAATCAAATTCCATAAAGCCCTCCGTTCAATTGACGGTTTTTTGCGAAATGCCCTTGATCGAATAGACGGTCCAGTCGTGGTCCGAGAAGGTCAGCACCGAATCGCAGTACGGGCACTTGATGCTCTCGTTGACCGACAGCGGCGCGCCGCAGTTCGGGCAATGGCGCTCGGTTACGCCCTCCGCGCGCGGCTCGGTCTTCTTGCCGATCGGACGCGACAGCGCGTATTCGTAGGTCATGAACTTCTCCTGCGTCTTGCTGCCGAGGACCACCTGCTTGGTTTCGTCGTCGATGGTGTAATCCGTAATGCGCGCATAGATCTCGGCAATGATCACGTCCTCGCCCTTGTCCTGACAGAAGCCGCGAAGATCCACGGACAGCACCGCGATGCGCTCGACAACGTTGGTGCGATGCTGGCTCTTGAGCTCCTTCATCTGCCGGTCAAACTGCTGCCACAAGGCATCCGCAAAGTACGGACGGATTGGCTCGACGTCGCGCTTCGTGCAGCAGTCCTGCATCTTGATGTAGAGGTTCTGAAGCCATTCCTTGAGATCCTCCGGCGAGAAGTTCGGATCGTTCTTCTGAAGCTCTATGATCGGCTTCAGCATGGACGCCGCGGTGCGCGTCGCACCCCGCGGGACGGAGCTTTGCTTTTTCGCCTTGCTCATGGAAATGATCACGATCACGATCACGACGACCGCAATGATCATTACTTCCGGCGCGCTGCAGGAACCGCCGGAACGGCTTGAGTACGAGCTGCCGGAGCTCCAGCCGGAGCTGCCGCCCCAGTCGGAACCGCCGCCTCCGCCTCCGCCGTAATCGCCGCCGCCGGAGAACCCGCCGAGATCGGCGCGTCCGATGCGCGGCGTCAGTGCAAATGCCGCTATGAGCAGCACAGTCAAAAGAACCAGCAAGCGTTTCTTCATGGAATGATCTCCTTCTTTTGCGGCGGTCTTCGCCCTTTTTATCAGTATATCATATTTTTCCGCGCGTGCAACAATATTTTCACCGGGCCGAATGTCACAGAGTTGTAAAAACATTGGAAACACCGCGCGGCTTCCGTTGACCGAAGGAACAAGCCGTGATACGATACGGGTATCAAAGAAACGTGCTCCGGCACGGTAAACGAGGATGCGTATGAAATGCAAAAACTGCGGCGCGCCGCTTGACGAAGGCGCGCTGTTCTGCCGCAGATGCGGGACCGCGGTGCCCAAAGCGCCGGAACCCGCCCCGAAGCGGATCGTAAAGAAAAAGAACGGCGTTCTGTCCGGAATCACGGATTGGGTCGCGGACCGCGCGGGATGGATCGGCAAATGGTGCGCCGACGTCTTTGATAAGGTCCGCAATTGGTTCGGCGGGCTCAAGGACAGCAAGCTGTTTCAAAACCGCCGCCTTCTCATGCTGACGGGCGCGGGCGCAGCGCTGCTGCTGGTGCTGATCATTATAATCGCTTCCGCGGCGTCGTGCAAAAAAACCGAAAAATACAAAACGCCGGAGGAGCTGACCGCCGCCGTGATCGACGCGCTCGACGCGGGCGACGGCGAACGGCTGTACAAGATGTCGAAGCTGTCCCATAAGGTTCTCGGCGAGCACACGGAGCTTTTCGGCGAGGGCGATACGCCGGAGGCGGTCATGCAGGGCTATTATCAACGCATGGCAGAAGAGGTCAAGGAAAAACGCGCGGCGATCGAGGACACGGACGGCGCGCTGACCGGACAGACGGAAACGAATATCATCACCGACACGTCGATCTATGAAACGAACCGCGCGCTCGGGCTGGAAGCGGCGCAGTACGCCGAGATCACCGGACCGCTACTCGAAGACGACGCGTTTGTTGCAAATGTCCGGATCGTCGCGGTCGAGCTCGACGGCGAATGGAAACTGCTCGTCGTGTATCTGTATTGATTCCGTTTCGACTTCTAAAACAAACGCCTTCGGGCGTTTTTTTGATGTACGTATCTTGCCTTGCGATCGGAGCTGTGCTATCATATAATCATATATAAGAAGGGGGATTTTACATTGAAACGATTTCTTGCACTGTTGATCTGCTTTATGATGCTGCTTTCCGTGCTCCCGTATGCCGCCGCAGAAGCGGAGACGGTAGACGAGCCGGATTTTGTCATTGACCCGTCGGAAGGAGCGGAGCTTTCGCATTCGGAAGGCGCGCTCGAGGAAGAACGACTGAAACGGATCCCGACGGACGACGCGCAATACGAAGCGTTCCGGGCGGTGATGGCGGTTCCGCAGGAGGAGCGTTGGTTCGATCCGGACATTCCGGAGATCGGCGGCATTGTTGCGGACGATAACGCCGAAGGCGAGAAGGCGATCTCGGGCGGGAAGCTCTATATCAACGCGACCAACTTCCCGGACGAGCAATTCCGCTGGTATGTCGATCAGGCGTTCGGGCATGCAAACAGCAGCTACTTCACCACATCGGAATTGAATAACATCGTTTCCGCTTACCCTATGGGGTACGGCATCAAAAGCGTCAAGGGTATTGAATACTTTCCGAATCTGGAGGTTCTGAACTGCGGATACGGTTATGATTATGACGCTGAAGAATACGTTTATAACGAGATCACAACACTGGATGTCAGCAAAAACACAAAACTGCTGACGCTGGCTTGCGGCTACAATCAGCTGAAAAGCCTGGACGTCAGCAAAAATACAAAGCTGGAGACACTGGATTGTGGGGGCAATCAGCTGACAAGTCTTGACGTCGGCAAAAACACCAATCTGCAATGGCTGGATTGCTATTCGAATCAGCTGCAAGCATTGAATGTCACCAAAAACACGGCGTTGGAGTATCTTGAGTGCGGTAATAACCCGATCGGAACGCTGGACGTGAGCAAGAACACAAAGCTGGAATACCTGTATTGCTATAGCAACAATCTTCTGACGCTTGACGTTACGAAAAATACTGCACTGTTGAATTTGGTGTGCCAAGCAAACGATCTGCGCACGCTGGACGTGAGCAAGAACACCAATTTGAAACAGCTTTGGTGCTTCCGTAACGGGCTGAAGAGCCTGGACGTGAGCAAGAACGCCGAGCTTGCAGATCTAAGCTGCTATCTGAACCGTCTGACCACGCTGGACGTTTCCCACAATCCGAATCTGGTGGATTTCCGCTGCTTCAGAAACCATCTGACCTCGCTGGACGTCACGCATAACCCGAATATCGAGCTGCTGTCCTGCGGCAACAACCGGATCACCTCGCTCGACGTCAGCAAGATCACCGCGCTGGATACACTGTTTTGCAACAATATGCCGCTGACCTCGCTGAACGTTACTCGCAACACGGCGCTTACAAATTTAAGCTGCTACTCGGATCAGCTTACCTCGCTGAATGTTTCAAAGAACGGAAACCTCCGGGAGCTGGACTGCTCTGACAATCATCTGAAAGCGCTCGACGTCAGCAACAATCCCGATCTTGCGTATCTGGAATGTGGTGGGAACGAGATCGTCGCGCTGGATCTGGGCAATAACGACATGATTCGGAATGCATATATCATTAACCAAAGCCGTCTATTGAACGCTTCCGATCTCACGCAATCCGGCAACAATTATGTATTCGATCTACATAAGCTCGGGCTTTCGGACGAGGAGCTGGAGGAACGGGTCTGGATCTGGGACGAGGGCGACTACAGCGCGAGCACCGGAAAGGTGACTTTCCCGAAAGCCAACGGAGCTGTGACCTATGCGTATGAAACGCAGCAGGACGAAATTTTGCTTGTCACACTTGCGCTCTCATTTACCGACGACGCAGAGATCGTTCTGAACGACCCGACGTACATCTTCTATAAGGGCACGACGCCGTACATGGTCTATCGGGATGGGAACCTTGAACCGAATTTCTGGGTGGAAGGCGCGAACGGGGAAGAGGTCGGTGTTGCGTTCTACACCTACCAATTCCTGAACAACGTCAAGCCCGGCACCGCGACGATCAAGGTGACGTTCAAGGGGACCGGCAAGGTGATCACCAAGAATTTCAAGATCTATATGCCGGCGACGACGGCAACGACGGTGGCAAATGTGAGCAACGGGATCAAGATCGCATGGCGATCGGTGCAGGACGCGAAGGGATATGTCATCTACCGCCGCGCGTGGAATCTCGCTTCGTCCGGCTGGACGACGTTTGAGCGCTGGAACAATACGACCGCGACGACGTGGACCGACACGAAGGTATATGCCGGCACGCGCTATCAGTACGGCGTCAAGGCATACTACAGCGATCCGATGGACAACTATAACCTCGGTTTGGTCGGTCCTTTGAAGACGACGGTGCGCATCACGTCCCGCACGCTGAAATCGCTGACCGCGGGCAGCAAGAAGTTCACCGCCGTGTGGGACGCGTCCGGCGTATTCACCGGATATCAGCTGCAGTACGCAACGAACAGCGCGTTCACGGCGGGGGTGAAGACCGTGTCGATCACCGACAAAAAGACGGCGTCGCAAACGGTCTCCGGACTCACCTCCGGCACGACCTACTATGTGCGTGTGCGCTCGTACCACAAGTTCGAAGGCATGACCTACTACGGCGCATGGTCTGCGGTCAAGTCCTGCACGGTAAAATAAACGACGGCAGTCCTTAAATTTTACATATTTATATCATATTTTTTAATATCATATTTTTTATTGGATCAGTCTTGCAAACCTGTCTTGCATATGATATATTCTATAAGTAATCATATACTTTCTTTGAACATGCGTGTTTCAAAGAGTAAATCTATGCATAACAGGATAAGGGAGGTCTTTATGAAAACCAAAAAACTTCTGTCTCTGCTCCTGGCGCTCGCGCTCGTGTTCGGCCTGCTGCCGACGGCGGCGTTCGCCGAGATCTCCGAGGACGATATGGCTAACGCGCCGGAGCTCGTCCTGGGCGAGAATACCGTCGAGGTCACGACTGCCAGTCAGCAGGCGTATTACAAATTCATACCGCCGGCAACGGACAAATACGTCCTGACCTCATACAGCGGAGACGACCCGAGGGGCTATCTGTATGACAGCAGCGGGTCGCAGCTTGCTTCGCACGACGACATCAGCTACGGCACGAACAACAATTTCCGGCTGGAGTACACGCTGACGGGCGGGGAAACCTATTATTACGGCGTGTATCTGTGGAACAGCGCTACGGGCAGCTTCACCGTGACGCTGGAGCGAGTCCATAACTACGTGCTTTCAAGCACGACCTCGACCTGTCAGGAATTGGGTGTAGACACCTATACCTGTACGACGTGCGGCGACAGCTACACCGAGCCGGCAACTGCGCTGGCTGACCACGACGACACGATCGTGTCCAACAACGACGGTACGCACACGATGACCTGCTCGGTCTGCAGCCGCGTCGAGACCGAAGACTGCACCTATGAGACGGTGTCCGAAGGCGGCGTTGCACAGCACACCTGCACCAAATGCGGGTATTCCTATTCGGAAGCGGTCAACGAGCCGGAGGTCATACAGGGCTGGTACTTTGAATCCGACGACGAGCTGACCGGCTGGACCATGCTCGACGTCGATGGTGACAACTACACATGGGAGCGCTTCGGGTCAAACGCGTATGAGGGCAGCGGCTGTATTCGCGTGCATTGGAACACCAGCGGCGCCGACAACTGGGCGATCTCCCCGGCGGTCGATCTGCGCGGCTGCGAAAACGCGACGCTCTCGATCTGGTCCAGGAGACAAAGCACGGGTTATCCGGACAGATTTGAGCTCTACGCGGGCACCTCGAGCGATCCCGATCAAATGACCAAGGTGCTCGATGAAACGACGCCTTCCACGTCATACGAGAACTTCACTGCGGACATCTCCGCGTTTGCCGGCGAATCCGCAGTCTATATCGCGATCCGGCACCATACCACGGAAGATTCGTGGTATCTGTACGCGGATCAGGTGGAGATCACGACGCTGCGCGACGCCGATTGCGAGCACCAGATCGTTCTGATGCCGGCAGCCCCGGCGACCTGCACGGCGGCGGGCAATTCGCAGCCCTACTATAAGTGCACCGAATGCGGCAGACTGTTCTATGACGCGGAAGGAACGCAGCCCGCATTGACGAGCGATATCATGGACATTCCCGCGCTCGGCCATGACTGGAGCGAATGGGAGGACACGACCCCGGCGACCTGCACCGAAGCGGGCGAGCAAACAAGGACCTGTTCCCGCTGCGGCGAGACGGAGACGCAGGCGATCGCGGCGCTCGGTCACGCCTGGGGCGAATGGGAGGATGTGGCCCCGGCGACCTGCACCGAAGCGGGCGAGCAGGAGAGGACCTGTTCCCGCTGCAACGAGACGGAGACGCAGACCGTTGCGGCGCTCGGTCACAATTGGGGCGCAGCGGTTTCCAACAACGACGGCACGCACACCTATACCTGCGGTCGCTGCAGCGAAACGGAGATGGAGGACTGCACGTTCGATCAGCACGTAGAAGGCGGAACGGTGACGAAAACCTGCACCGAATGCGGCTATTCCGTCTCGGAGCAGGCGATCGGCGAGCTGACCGTGGATACCTGGGACTTTGAAGAAGGGTCCACCGGCTGGACACTGCTCGACGTCGACGGCGACGGCTACGCATGGTATTGGAATAATGAAGGTCTCGGTCACGAAGACAGCGTCGGCATGATCTTCTCCTTCTCCTATTACAACAATGTCGGCGCGCTGACGCCGGACAACTGGGCGATCTCCCCGGCGTTCTCTCTGGAGGGGACCGTCGAGGCGTCGGTCTCTCTGTGGGTGAGAGATTACGGGTACACTGAGAACTTCGCGATCTTCGCCGGGACCTCGGCGGATCCCGATCAGATGATCGCGGTGTCCGAAGATTTCACTACCACATCCGAATATACGCAGTACACGGCGGATCTTACCGAGTTCTGCGGCGAATCGGAGGTCTATATCGCGGTCCGTCACTATAACTGCACGGACGGGTACTATATTTTCGTCGACGACGTGGCGATCACGGCAACGTTCGCAGCCGAATGTGAACCGGGCCATCACAACCTGTACCACGAAGAGGCGACGGAAGCGACCTGCACCGAGCCGGGCTATGCGGAGTATTGGTACTGCGACATCTGCGGCAGATACTTCACGGACGCGGAGGGCACGAACGCGGTTTCGCTCAGCGCCCTGATCACGTCGCCGGCGCTCGGTCATGACTGGGGCGATCCGGTAGATCATGACGACGGCACGCATATCTATACCTGCGATCGCTGCGGCGTAACGTACAGCGAGGATTGCGGGCACTTTGTGACTGTGGCGTTCAACGAGAAGTCGGAAGTGTGCCCCATTTGCGGACACGTTTTCGGTGAAGAAGACGTCTACGGCGAACAGACGGCGATCGGCTGGTACTTCGAAGAAGCGTATGAGGTTGCGGACTGGACCTTTATCGACGCGAACGGAGACGGGTTTACCTGGGTGTGGGATACGGATCCCAAGATGGTTGCGTATGAAGGCGTCGGCAAGATCTGTTCGCCTTCCTATGACAAACCCACGCAGACGCCGCTCACGCCGGACAACTGGGCGATCTCCCCGGCGTTTTCGCTGGACATCGGCTGCAGGAACCCGATGCTGTCCCTGTGGGCAAGAGGACAGGACAGCACCTATTACAACGAAGTCTTTGCGGTCTATGCCGGCACCACGCCCGATCCGGCTGACATGGTGAAGATGACGGACGACATTACCACCGACAATAACTATCAGAACGTCACGGTGGATCTCTCCGATTACCTCGGCGAGGAGACCGTCTATATCGCGATCCGGCATTATAACTGCGGGGATATGTTCTGGCTGAACGTCGACAACGTGGAGATCGTTGCCGAGTTCCCGTATCTCGTTGCGGTCGATGAAGCGATCGAGCACGGCGCGGTTGCCCCGGACCAGGAACTGGCATTTGAAGGCGATACGGTCACGCTGACGGTCGAGCCTGACACGGGGTATGTGCTCGAAACGCTGACCGTCACGGATGCGAACGGCGATCCGGTCGAGGTCACGGACAATACGTTCGTGATGCCGGCGTCGAACGTCACGGTCTATGCGACGTTCACGGCGGGCACGCTCAGCGACGGCTACTATCTGATCGGACAGAACGGCTGGACGGCGGACGATATCGACCTTGCGCAGCAGTTCACGGTGAACCCGGAGAATGCAAACGAGTACATGCTCGAGACCACGCTTGCGGAAGGCGATACGATCAAGGTCGTGCGCGTTGCGGACGGCGCGATCGCGCAGTGGTATCCGGATCCGGGCGACAACTATACCGTAACATCTGATTAT